>OAUU01000220.1_pt1 | contig 55354 bp, 75 predicted proteins | sample 1501381 | NCBI WGS metagenome assembly OAUU01 (sample SAMEA2580057, study PRJEB22360) | human gut metagenome | reverse complement strand
TTAGATTCGTTCTAATTCAAAATTATTGAGATGCCCAACCCTAGGATCTCTTTTGAGATACCGGGGGAGGGGGTCGTGGAAAACACACCCCCTATGGCATCGCCCGGCAACTCGAAAATACCCCGCGGGGGATATTTTGGAATTGCTTTTTAGCTCTCGTAGGGTTCTCCGGGGGTGTTGGGTGCTCTCCGAATTAGTTTCCGATACATGTACCGCTGCGAAACGGTGGAAACACTCCTTGGATCGAGCATGATTCTCCCCAATACCCCTAGAAAACTCTGCGATAGCGTTGAGAATCCGCTAACAAAAGGAGATGATATCCATATGGCTCGTCGCAAACGGGTCGAGGAACCTATCTCCCCTCCACTTATTCCAGAAAGAACTCCGGAAGGACGTGAGCAACAGCTCGAAGCACTTGCTATGGATCTTGTTGAACGTCGTTTAAGAGAGGGAACCGCTTCCTCGGCAGAGACAGTGCACTTCTTAAAGCAAGCCTCGTCTCGAAACCAACTCGAGATGGAGAAGATGCGGTATGAGAATCGCAAGATCGAAGCTCAGACCCACGCCATCAATAGTCTCGAAGATCAGACAAAGCTTTTCCAAGAAGCAGTCAAAGCCATGCAGGGCTACATCATGCCATCTGGCGAAGAAGAGGTGGAAGAATGATTTTATCAGATAGAACTATTCGAGGCCTCGCCACAAATTGTGGTTTGATCGATCCATTTGATGAAAATCAATTGCAGCCGTGCAGTTACGATGTTCGACTCGATTCACGATTCAAGCGATTCGTAAAGACCAATGATTCAGCGATACATCTCATTAACGGTTTATCGAAAGAATTAAGTGGCGTATCGATGGATACCTTCAACGTCGCCAACATGGCATATGCTCTTCGTCCTGGCGAATTCATTCTTGGATCAACCGTCGAATCAGTATCGATCCCTGATTACCTAGCATGTCGTTTCGAAGGAAAATCGTCGTTGGGACGTATCGGTCTGACGACGCATGTCACGGCTGGGTTCATCGATCCCGGTTTTCAAGGAACCATAACCTTGGAGATCAAAAACGAGAATCAATTCCCGATTCTATTAAAGCCCGGAATGCTCATCGGTCAGTTGTGCTTTATCTGCCTCGATGCTGAAGTCGATCGGATGTATGGTTCGGTCGAACTTGGTTCTCATTACCAGAACCAGATCGGTGTCACCGAGGCTCGATCATGAATGGCATTATTCGAACTTATTCAGAACTCATGCGTATCGAATCGTATGAAGAACGTTTCGAGTATCTGGCTCTGAATGGAACCGTCGCTCGTCCGACATTCGGTAACGAACGATGGATGAACCAGAGATTCTATCATTCGAAAGAATGGTATGATGTTCGAGATTATGTGATCACTCGAGACAATGGTTTTGATCTAGGTCATCGGGATTTCCCGATACCAGGAAAGATCATGATTCATCATATGAATCCATTGACTCCCGATCAGATCGAACATGCAGATCGCAACATGCTGGATCCAGAGTTTCTTATCTCGTGTTCTCTGGCAACCCATAATGCCATTCACTACGGCGACAAAGACCAACTTCGGATCATGAATGAACGTTTTCCGAACGATATGATACCATGGAGGTGAACATGAAAAAATATACCACATTTGAGATCGTAGCATGTGTTTCGGCGATAATGTCGGCATTGATCTCAGCGATCCTTCTAGGCATCGCGTGCAGTTTCATGATTGTCACCAGGGATCAGCAACAGGAAGTGCGAGACGGCCTGCCGTTCGCCGATGCCGGAAGGAGTCATCGTATGCTTGAATCGGAAACGTTTTTATGCGGAGAAGATCGCAGGGTATCCATCGCCATCAACAGTACCGATCGTCATCCGTTCGAGATCACCAATGCACTGTGGTCTCTCATGAACGGTGATGCTATCGAGGCTTCGGGCGATTGCGAAGTGCAAGCGATTCGAAGCGATTACACGGTGCTGAAAGTGAAGATCCAACCGATGATCGCCAACAACGTATACACGTTGCGTTTTAGTTATGACGTCAATGACGAACATCTTGAACAAGATGTTACCGTCAGAGTGAAATGAGGATCAATGGGTACGCTATTGCAGTCTTCGATCCTGAACACCATCAAGCAGATGCTCGGCATCGATGAAACATTTAATGGTTTTGATCCGGAAATTATCATCGATATCAATTCAGCATTGATGACTTTACATCAGATAGGGATCGGACCTTCGGACGGATTTCAGATTACTTCCGAGAGCGAGGTTTGGCATAATCTCACCAGTGATGTATCGCAGCTCAATGGAATTAAAACCTATATCTATCTCAAGACACGATTGCTGTTTGATCCTCCGTCCAATTCATTCCTCGTGCAATCTATGGAAAAGCAAACTCAAGAGCTTGAATGGCGATTGAACGTCAACGCGGAAGGAGCATTCGATGGATAACGATATTGAGGCCGTTGATCCGGTCGAACAATATTTTGAACATTTCGGCATTCTTGGTATGAAATGGGGTCGTCGCCGTTCAACTAAGGAACTTCAAGCCGCTCGCGGCAAGAAGGATTGGGAAGGCGATTCCGACAAGAGTTCCAGTAAGGACTCAACCGAAGGATCTCAGGCGCCTAGAAAAGATTCAGCTGAAGCCCCTAAGGCCATTCGCAAAGAATCCGACCATGAGAAATACCAGCGTCTTTCTCGCATGAAGGTTCAGGATATGTCCACTCAAGAGATTAACGATTGGGTGAATCGAACCAATGCCATAGCCAATTATAATCGATTGACGGCTCAGCAGAAAGAGGAATCGCGATCCAAAGGCCAGAAATTCATTCATTTCATGTTGGATACCGGAAAATCTCTGGCCGTTGATGCTGGTAAAGAAATCGCTAAAGATTATCTTAAAACAGCTCTCAAAGGATATGCCGAAAGCAAGATCGCGCCTTCCACACCACGACATGCGAAGTCGAAAAAGAAAAAGAAGTAGCGTATGACACTGTTAAACACTGCGACTCCGCGATACTATGGCGAGTTTCGTCAGAAAGTGATATCGGGTGAAATCCCGGTATGTCGTGAAATCTCGATGGAGATGAATCGTATAGATGCCATGATCGCAAATCCTGGCATTTACTATGATGATACCGCTGTCGAGCATTGGGTGAATTTCTGCGAGCACGAACTTGTGTTGACCGATGGCTCTCCACTTCATTTGCTTGATTCGTTCAAGTTATGGGGCGAGCAGATTTTCGGATGGTATTATTTCGTGGACCGATCGGTCTATATTCCGAATACCGATCGTCCTGGAGGCCATTATGTCACCAAACGCATCAAAAAACGTTTGATCAATCGACAGTATTTGATCGTTTCTCGTGGTAATGCCAAGTCGTTGTATGCAACATGCTTGCAGGCATACATGCTACTGTGCGATCCGAATACCACTACTGGCATCGTCGTGGCACCGACTATGAAACTTGCCGATGAGATCATGTCACCGATTCGTACCGCTATTCAGCGAGCTCCAGGACCGGCGATTAAGATGATGACGCAGGGAAAACTCCCAGGACGAAGTGGCGGTGTTACTGGCAATCAAGTCATGCTGGCATCGACAAAGGTTGGTATTCAATATTTTCCGACGAACAGTCTTGTCGAAGTTCGTCCGATGTCTATCGATAAACTTCAGGGCGCTCGACCTAAGATCGCTACTGTTGATGAGTGGCTTTCTGGTGATACTCGCGAAGATGTCGTCGGCGCATTGGCCCAAGGTGCTTCTAAAGAGCAATCCGATAGAGGCGGTTCCGATTGGCTGATCGTGGCGACGTCGTCTGAAGGTACTGTCCGTAATTCGGTCGGTGATACCATCAAGCTTGAGCTTATGAGTATTCTGAAAGGCGAGTATCAGGACTTTCACACCTCGATATTCTACTATCGACAGGATGATGTCAAAGAGGTCGCCGATCCTTCAACTTGGATGAAATCAAATCCGAACATTGGCATCACCGTAACGTATGAAACGCTACAGAACGATGTCGAACGTGCGGAAAAAGCACCGGCCAATCGTAATGATATTTTGGCTAAACGTTTCGGTATCCCTATGGAAGGTTATACCTACTTCTTTACGTATGAGGAAACACTTCCGCACACCAAGAAGGACTTCTGGGGATTACCATGCGCACTCGGTGCCGATCTTTCACAAGGCGACGATTTCTGTTCGTTCACCTTCATGTTCCCACTGCGTGGCGAAGTGTTCGGAATCAAGACTCGAAATTATATTTCTGAGTATACCTTGACAAAACTTCCTACAGCCGCTCGTCAGAAGTATGAGGAATTCATTCGAGAAGGTTCTTTGCATATCATGGAAGGAACCACCCTTGACATGGATCTGGTGTACGATGATCTCGATCAACACATCATTGATTGCCAGTACGATGTTCGCGCATTTGGTTACGATCCGTACAATGCCAAACGATTCGTTGAACGATGGACCCAAGACAATGGTGCTTTCGCCATTGAGAAAGTCATTCAAGGAGCCAAGACGGAATCCGTTCCACTTGGTGAATTGAAGAAGCTCGCCGAAGATCGTCGTTTGTTGTTTGATGAATCATTGATGTCATTCACCATGGCGAACTGTATGACATTGGAAGATACCAACGGTAATCGAAAGCTATACAAGGCTCGTCGCGAAGACAAGATCGATGCTGTTGCCGCAATGATGGATGCTTTTATAGCATTCAAGAACAATCGAGATGCATTCGAGTAAGGAGGTGAATCATGGCTGAATTTAAGGCTGCTCTTCGTAAAAAACTTTCGCAGGAAGGGGAGGCCCTTCCTGATGGAAGCTTTCCAATTCGTAACGAAAAAGATTTGAAGAATGCCATTAGTTCATATGGTCGCTCCAAAGACCCTGAGAAAGCCAAAGCGTGGATCAAACAACGCGCCAAGGCTCTGGGATTGGAGAAATTAATTCCAGAATCATGGGTTTCAAATATGCCTGCGGCTAAGGCAGTTCGAAAGAAGCCGTCGAACAACCAGTTCGTTGCTAAAGCCGTTCGAAAGAAGGTGATGAACTGACATGGCTACCGCATTAACAAGAATCAGCAAATTCTGGAATGCTTTTTCGACTCCTCCAGGAAAGTATATTCCAAACGTTGGACAATCATATTCGTTGAATCCGGATCGGCCTTATTTCACCGGTGGAAATGAACGGTCCATTGTTTCGGCGTTGTATAATAGGGTTGCTCTCGACGTGTCGACACTGACGATTCGACATTGCCGATTGGATAGTCAAGGCCAATACATTGAGGAAATCAAGGATCCTTTGGACGATTGTCTCAACGTTGCGGCCAATATCGATCAAACCGGTCGTCAGTTCATTCATGATTTGACAACAACCATGTTCGATGATGGTGTTGCGGCGGCGGTTCCGGTAAAGATGTCCGATGACCCAAACTCATCCGGTTCGTATGACATTTATGAACTGAGGGTTGGCAGGATCATTGCTTGGATGCCGCAGCACATTCGAGTATCGGTATACAACGATATCTCCGGTCAACGAGAAGAACTTGTTCTTCCCAAGACTTGGGTGGCAATCGTCGAGAACCCGCTATACTCGGTCATGAATGAACCGAATTCGACGCTTCAGCGATTGATTCGGAAACTTAATCTTTTGGATGCGATTGATGATCAATCCAGTTCTGGAAAATTGGATTTGATTCTTCAGCTTCCATATACGATTAAGTCTGATGCTCGCCGTAAGGAAGCCGAACGTCGTCGTTCCGACATCGAAAAGCAGCTCACTGGTTCGAAGTATGGTATCGCCTATACTGATGGCACTGAACGTATTACCCAGTTGAATCGATCTGTTGAGAATAATCTTCTCGAACAGATCAAATACCTGACAACCATGCTGTATGGTCAATTGGGCGTATCGGAAGCCATTGCTAATGGCACCGCCACTGCTGAGGAAATGCTGAACTATCACAATCGCACGATTGAACCGATTATCTCGTCGATCTGTGATGCGATGAACGCCAAGTTCCTTACGAAGACCGCTCGATCTCAAGGACAGACCATTAAGTTCTTCCGAGATCCGTTCAAGCTAGCTCCGGTCGATCAGATTGCTGAACTCGCTGATAAGTTCACACGAAACGAGATCATGACCTCGAACGAATTCCGTTCGGTTCTCGGCATGTCTCGAGTCGACGATCCTGCCGCCGATGAGCTTCGTAACAAGAACCTCAACAAGGCCGATTCTGGATCGGATATGTCCGGTCTTACCGATGAAGGTCAGTCCGAAGGCTCTGACGAAGAACCAATGACCCAGGAACGATACGATGCGGAAATAGCAGCGTTCGATAAGAACGATGCCGATCTTGCAGATCTTGAAAAGGAACTGGAATGATCGAATCGTTTGAACACTACGCATCAAAGTATTATGATCCAGTCAAAGCTCATGAATATTACATGAAGACTAGACACCTTAAAGGATATGATACTCAAGGCAAGGCATTGAATGATGAAGGTAAGCAAGCGAAAGCTTACATTACCAAACGAATCCGAGAGGAACGTTATTCGGTTCTCAAGAAGGAACAGAGTAATCGGAATCAAAAGATCTATTCATCTTCAGTGGAAATGGCTAATCAGATTCGTCAGTTGCAATTGCAAATGAAACAACTCACTCCTGAAAAGAAGAAGACGCTCGGTAAGCAGATTCAACGCAAGATCGCAGGATTGCGCGAAGATAATGCTCGAGCGAAAGCCGATTTTCAGAAGAAGTATATCGAGTTTGCGCAGAAGACTCGTTCTGATTATTCGAAGACTCTGGATAGTGAAATTAATAAACTCTATTCCGATGCTTCGATGACCAAAGCTGTTCAGACGAAGAAAAAGTCTAGAACGAAGAAATAACATCAATTCAAGAAAGGAGTGATCCATATGGCTGATGGCTTTAAGAGTGATTTCAGTGGCTACGCTACGAAGAACGATGTTCTTTGCTCCGATGGCCGAGTAATTCGTAAAGACGCGTTTGCCGATCAGGATGGCACCGTGGTTCCTCTGGTGTTCCAGCACGATCATACCAGTCCGCTTTCCGTGATTGGTAAGGCGTTGCTGGAAAACCGTGATGATGGCGTCTATGCATATGGCTATCTGAACGATACTGATGCTGGTAAGGCTGCTCGTGGTATCATTCAGCATGGCGATATGATGTCGCTGTCCATTGCGGCCAATAAGGTAGTCCAGGAAGGAGCCGATGTGCTTCATGGTAAGATCCGTGAAGTGTCGTTGGTCTTTGCCGGTGCTAACCCAGAGGCGACTATTGATAATGTGATTCGTCATTCTGATGATGGTGACTCGTTTGAGGATCCGTCCTCGATCAGCGCTAATTTCCTGTGCGAGATCGAACAAGGTGATGAGTCTGGAGATCCTTCGGAGGTATTCTCTGAAGATTCTCTGAATGAAGTGCTTCATGCAGATGCAAATGCGGAGAAGCACAAGAAAGAGGATGAACCAGCTTCCGACGATTCTGCCAAACAAACCGCAAAATCCAAAGAAACTGATTCGGACAATTCCGATTCTGAATCGGACGACGAGGATCCTCAGAAGGTCTACGACAGTCTGAACGATAAGCAGAAGGCGCTTGTCGAAGGCCTTGTCGGTATGGCTCTGAATGAGGGTAAGACCACATCGGCCAAGACCGAGGGCGAACAATCCAATAAACAGCAAACCGTCGAACAGTCGGCGGATGAAGGAGATGAAATGAATATCTTCGAACACAATGCTACCGAAGGCGCTACGTCTTTCGAGCACTCTGATGACTATCAGAGCTTTATGCATTCTGAAGGTGTGAAGGGCGCTACTGATTTCGCCCATGCTCAGGAGAACTTCTTCCGAGCCGCTCAGCGAGATCCGTCTGGCTCTCTTCAGAAGTTCGTGCTTCAGCATGCACAGAATTACGGCATCAAGAACATCGACGTGTTCTTCCCGGATGCCCGTGCCGAGCGCACCGAGCCCGATCTGTACAAGCGCGACACCGAGTGGGTGGCTGGTCTTCTGAACGGCGTCCATAAGGTTCCGTGGACTCGCATCAAGTCCGCGTACGTTGACCTGACTCCGGATGAGGCTCGTGCTAAGGGCTTCACGCTTGATCGTAATAACAACCATCGCAAGTTCGATGAAATGATCACGGCGTACAAGCGTCAGACCACGCCGACCACCGTCTACAAGAAGCAGAAGGTGGACCGTGATGACGTGCTCGACATCACTGAGTTCTCCGTGGTGAACTTCCTGATGCGTGAAATGCGTATCCAGCTCGATGAGGAAGTCGCTCGTGCATTCCTCATCGGTGATGGTCGTGATGTTTCCGCTGAGGACCACATCAACACCGAATGCATTCGTCCGATCGTTTCCGACGATGATCTGTATGTGATGCATTCCGTTGGCAAGGCCGACGAAACCCAGACCGCTCTGGTCGACCGTATCCGTCAGTCCAAGGTCGGCTACATGGGCTCCGGCAATCTGACCGCGTTCGTTTCCCCGACCCTGCACGCCAGCTTCGCCGTGCAGCGTGATCAGATGGGCCGTCGTCTGTACGACTCCGATACCGCTCTGGCTTTCGAACTCGGCGTACAGAAGATCGTTGAGGTTCCGCTGCTCGAGAACTTCAAGCTGGAGAACCGCAACACTCTTCAGGCCATCATCGTCGATCCTCGCGATTACACCGTCGGCACCGATCGTGGCGGCGATGTGACTTCGTTCAACGACTTCGACATCGATTACAACCAGTACAAGTACCTGATTGAGACCCGTATGTCGGCGGCCCTGACCAAGCCGAAGTCCGCGATCGTGATCGAGGCAGCCCCAAAAGCGTGACGCCTCCCAAATCGACTGATAAGAAGGTAACTGCCATTGCGGTAACTCCTTCCACGCAGTCGATCGCCATTGGAGGCACTACTCAGCTCAGGGCGACGATCACCCCGACCGATGCGACCAATCAAAATGTCAAGTGGTCTTCCAAGCAGGAGACTATTGCTACCGTGTCACAATCCGGTGTGGTGACCGGAAATACCGCTGGCGTTGCCCATATCGTGGCTTCCGCTCAGGATGGCAGCAAGGTGACCGGTGAAGCTCAGATCACGGTTGCCGCGCCGACACTTGGAACCTTGACTGTTGGTGTCACACCTGGAGCCGACGGATATTCGGTGACAGTGACTCCTAACGTTGAAGCGGGTAACACTCGATATTATCGTGTGACCGCAGCGAACGCCGCTCCGACGATCACGTATGATCAGACGGTGACGACTTCTGAATGGACTGCGTTCACCGCAGGCCAAAAGGTCACCGGAACCAGTGGTCAGGTCATCTCCGTGGTTGATTTGACTGCCGGTGGCAAGGCTCGCAAGTACGGTAAGGCAGTGCTTCCCGCACAGTCCGCTTGATATAAGGGTGATCAATGGCCCGATTCGCTGGAGCAGTAGGATTCGCAGAACAGGTGAAGACGGCTCCCGGTGTATATCGAGATGAAATTGTCGAACGACAGTACACAGGCACTGTCGTTCGCAATACCGTTCGTTGGAATACAGGGTCCGAGGTGAATGAACCGATGCGATTGGATCAATCGATATCGATCATCTTGGACCCGTATTTCAACGATCATCTGCAAGCGTTGCGTTATGTGCGTTGGATGGGCGGATTGTGGAAAATCACGTCCGTTCAGATCCAGCGTCCCCGTGTCATATTGCAACTGGGAAGTGAGTATCATGAGCAGACCCCGTGAGGAGTTACAACAGATACTTGAGAATCTCATGAGTGAAGCCTATGAGGCACTTCCTGATGATGTTCGCAATGTGACACCGAATTTCTCGGGGCATGTGTATTTTCAGGCTCCGTCAAGAATCGAATATCCTGCAATCGTCTATGAACGGACGAGTGCCGATACACAGTTCGCTGATGACGCACCATATATCTATGAGAAGCGTTACCAGGTGACTGTCATCGAAAAGGATCCCGATTCATCCATACCAGATCGAGTCGCGATGCTTCCGAAATGTCTTTTCGACAGGCATTACGTCACTGAAAATCTGCATCACGACTCATTTGTCATTTATTTCTGAAAGGAGTATCCCATGGCAGCTCTTGTTTGGGATAAGACCGGCGAACGTACGTATGAGACTGGCGTCGATCATGGCGTTCTGTTCGTCATGAAGGCGGACGGCAGCGGCTACGATGCCGGTGTCGCTTGGAACGGTCTGACTGGCGTCACCGAATCGCCTTCCGGCGCTGAAGCGTCCGCTCAGTACGCCGACAACATCAAGTACCTGACTCTGACTTCCGCTGAGGAATTCGGTGCCACTATCGAGGCCTTCACTTATCCGCCGGAGTTCGCTCCGTGTGATGGTCAGGCCGCTCCGGTTGAGGGCGTTACCGTTGGTCAGCAGGCTCGTCGTAAGTTCGGTTTCTCGTACCGTACCAAGGTCGGTAACGACACCGCTGGCATCAACTTCGGCTACAAGCTGCATCTGATCTATGGTGCCACCGCAGCCCCGTCAGAGCGCGAATACGCGACCGTCAATGATTCTCCGGAGGCCCAGACCCTGAGCTGGGAGATCAGCACCGATCCAGTCGAAGTCGGTGTCGATGGTCTGACCGCAACCGCTCAGGTCACCATCGATTCCACCAAGGTCGATAAGGCCAAGCTCAAGGCGCTCGAAGATAAGCTGTACGGACGTGGCACTGGCACCACTTCTCCGACTCTGCCTACGATCGCCGAAGTGATCAATATGTTCAAGCCCACCACCTCCGGTGGTGGAACTCACACTGCCGAATCGTCCGATTTCGCTGTCGACGAACCGAACGTTCTCGACGAACCGAACGAGCTCACTCTGTGATGATTCGTTCAAAATAGGAAGTAATTCTTCCTGGCCACCTTTATGGTGGTCAGACTCTCTGGAAGATAACAACATTAGCCACAATTGATGCTACACGTTTTCTTGACCACCATCTTTCAGAGGGCCTGACCATTGTAACGGAAAGGAGCTATCATGTCTCTCAATGGTATCGATATCTCGAATTGGCAGGCCTACATCGATCTTACTGCTGTTCCCGCCGATTTTGTTATTGCAAAGGCCACTCAGGGGACCGGGTACGTATCCCCCGATTGTGCTCGACAGGTCGAACAGGCGCGTGCGACTGGAAAGCGCTTTGGCGTATACCATTACGTCTCCGGTGGCAACGCCGTCGCCGAGGCCAATCATTTTGTCGACAGCTGTATCAATTGGGTCAATGCAGGTCTGTTCTGCATCGATTGGGAATCTCAAGAGAATTCCGCTTGGGGCAACGAAGGGTATCTTGAACAAGTCGTCGCTCAGGTGAAGGCTCGTACGGGAATTCCTCCGCTCATTTACTCGTCGGCAGCTTATTATGCTCAGGTTGCTGCTGTTGCCAATCGTCAGAACTGTGGTCTGTGGATCGCGCAGTATGCGAACAAGACCCCTACCGGATATCAGGATACTCCGTGGAATGAAGGCGCTTACGCTTGTGTCATTCGCCAGTATTCTCAAGCTGGTCGTCTTCCTGGTTATGACGGCGATCTGGATCTTGATAAGTTCTATGGCGATGGCGCCACGTTCGACAAGTATGTGACCGGTGGCGGAAACGCTTCGAATGTTCATCCTTCGCAGCCTGTCTATCCGTTCGCCGGACGTTCCGATGACGATCTCGCCAACGCCGTGATTCGTGGTGAATTCGGTGACGGTGATGCTCGCAAGCAGAAGCTCGGCGGTCGTTATGCTGCCGTTCAGGCATTGGTGAATCAGAAGCTCGCTGCTCCTGTATCCCCGGGTCGGACATATACGGTTCAGCCCAACGATACACTGTCGACGATCGCCGCAAAACTTGGTGTAGATCAGTCTCAGATCAGCGGATTCCATTCCGGCAATCCCGACTTGATTTATCCAGGTGAAGTGCTGAATATTTCCGGAGGATCACCTCAGTCGACTGCTGAATACTACACGGTTCAGTCGAATGATAATCTGTCGACTATCGCCGCTAGTTTTGGCACCAGTTGGCAGCACATTCGTGATCTGAATGGCTTGTCGAATCCTGATCTTATCTATCCTGGTCAGGTTCTTCGCGTTAGGTAAGGAATGATTATGCTCGAGCTCACTCTTCCAGAGGTTGAGGATTATGACGAGAACACTGGAACATTTGTTGCAGCAGCTCCCGCCGTGACCCTCAAGCTCGAGCATAACCTTGTCGCAATCTCAAAATGGGAATCAAAATTTAAGAAACCGTTCTTCTCCAAGGAATCCAAAACCGAAGAGGAGAGCAATTATTACATTTGGTGCATGGATCAGGATTCTGAACATGCCCTTTCTTTATATTTTCGCTTGACCGATGCCGATAGGCGGGCTATTCAGGAGTACATTTCCGATCCTCATACCGCGACGGTGATCAAAGATCGACGCGAAACGAAGACTCATGTCAATTCGTTCACGTCTTCCGAGACCATCTACGCCGCGATGACTGCCCGAGGCATTGATTGGAGCGCTCAATATTGGCATATCAATCGTTTGTTGACATTGATACGTCTTATCGATGTGGAAAATTCGAAGGGCGATAAATACAATCGTATGAGTGCCAAAGACAACAGAGCCGAACGTGCTCGTATCCTTGCGGAGAATCGTAAACGTTTTAACACGAGAGGTTAGTCATGACGGGTATCAGGGTTGAGGTCAACGGCGACTTCAGTGGCCTTGATCGTTTTATCACTAACATCAAAGAGCAACGGTATCTCAAAGTACTGGATCGAATCGGACGTCGAGGCGTTGATGCTTTGTCCAACGCCACACCTGTTGATAGCGGCGCGACAGCCGCTGCCTGGGGGTATGAGGTCCATAGGTCGAAACATCGATCCGAAATTATTTTTACCAATTCCAATGTCAACGATGGTGTGAACATCGCCATTATTCTCCAGTATGGACACGGCACCGGAACTGGTGGATACGTCGCTGGACGCGATTACATCAACCCGGCGCTTGCAAAAACATTTGATCAATTGGCCGATGAGGCCTGGAGGGCGGTGACTAATGGCTAACATCGACGAACGTGTGGTCAAGCTGTCCATGGACGATTCGTCCTTGCAGCAAGGCGTATCTCGTGTTACCAAGGCTTTGGAGCAGCTCAAGAAAGCATTCAAATTCAGTGACACCAAGTCGTTTGAAGAGCTCGATAAAGCTGCCAAGAAAGTCAAGTTTGATAGCGTCTCCAAGTCCGCATCCGATATGCAAAGGGATGTCAGCAAAGCCACGTCCAAAGCGGCTGACGACTTTGCCGAGATGGGTTCGAGCGCTCAGAAGAGTGTTCAACAGATTGGCGCCGCTTCCGATAACGTCAATCTAACCGGTGTCGCATCCGCTGCGAACAAGATGTCCGATCAAGTGCAGCAGTCTGCCGCCGAAGCAAACTCTGCAATCGGAAAGATTGGTACCAATACCGTTGGTATTCAACAAACCGTTGACGCGATTGACGGTATTAATGATGCGGCCAATCGTGTCGATTTGAGCCCGATTCAGAAGGGTGTTGAAAACGTCAAAATGGGAATCTCTTCCATGAGGGATTCCTTGATGGACAGTGTGAACACCTTTAAGGCTACGCCTATCGGTGAGCAGCTCGATGCGGTTCAACCGCATTTCAAGGCCCTTGAGGCCATCGGCGTTGTTGCCATGGGCAATCTTGCGGCCAAAGCGGCTACGTATGGCATGCAACTTGCCAGTAATCTGACCAATGGCATTCGTAGCGGTTTCGAAGAGTATGAGACTCAGCTGAACTCGGTTCAGACCATTCTTGCCAACACTCAGAGAGAGGGGGCCAACCTCACTCAGGTCAACACTGCTCTGAATCAGCTCAATACATACGCTGATAAGACCATTTATAATTTCACCGAAATGACAAGGAACATCGGTACGTTCACAGCTGCCGGTGTTGATCTTCAGACTTCGGTGAACTCGATCAAGGGTATTGCCAACCTCGCGGCTATTTCTGGTTCAAGTTCCGCTCAGGCCTCGACCGCTATGTATCAGCTGTCCCAGGCATTGGCCACTGGTACGGTCAAGCTTATGGACTGGAACTCGGTCGTCAACGCTGGAATGGGCGGCCAGGTCTTTCAGGATCTGCTGGTTCAGACTTCGGAGAAGCTCGGCACCGGCGCTAAGCAGTATATCGCTGCTGAGGGATCGTTCCGTGACTCACTTAAGAAAGGTTGGCTGACTTCGGATGTTCTGACCCAGTCGCTGAACATCCTGGCCATGGATATCACTGATGTCGAGAAGGCCGTTCAGTCGCTCGTCTCCAAGGGCTACACCGAGGAAGAAGCTCGTCAACTTGTCCAGCTCGCCCAGACCGCTCAGGATGCGGCGACCAAGGTCAAGACCTTCTCGCAGCTTATTGATACCGCCAAGGAAGCCATTGGTTCTGGTTGGTCACAGTCCATACAAATCCTGTTTGGTGATTTCGAAGAAGCCAAGGATCTGTGGACCGGTGTTTCCGATGAGATCAATAATATCATCAACGCCCAATCGCAGGCTCGAAACCAGCTACTGTCTTCTGGATTCGCATCCGGATACAAGCAACTGGTGAATCAAGGAATCGTCGATACCCAGCGATTCAACGACATATTAAAGGAGACCGGAGACGCAGCCGGTGCTGGAGCAAGCGCGGCCATTCAGGAATACGGCTCATTTGAGAAGTCGTTGCGAAAAGGATGGGTCAACGCCAATATTCTGAAAGATAGCGTTAACCGATTGACCCAAGAGGTTAACGGCTATGACGATGCAAAGAAACAAAATCTAGGCATCACTAATGCGCAGATCAACCAACTGAATGCTCTGAACCAGGGACTTCAAAATGGCAGTATTTCTGCTGACGAATTCGCCGAGAAAATGCAGCGGATGTCCGGTCGAGAGAATGTCATTCAGGGCCTAGCTAATGTTTGGAATTCCCTGAAGACGATCATTCAGGCGGTGGGCAAGGCTTGGGACGAAGTCATGCCTAGCATGAGTGGTGACACCATTTATGCGCTTACTGAAGCTTTCCGCAAGTTCACCGAAGGGTTGAAGCCTTCGCCTCAGTTGCTGAATGTCATTGGAACAACCACCAAGGTCGTAGCGACAGCATTTAAGACACTTCTCGGTGCCGTTGGTTTGGTAGCTAAGGGTTTCGGCACATTGCTTGGCTTTGCTGGCAAAGTCGCTGGATCATTCATTAATATCGCTTCATCGGTTATTGATGGTGCCAGAGCATTTGCGGCATATGTCCGACAATCTCAGGTCGTTACCAATCTTATTAAATTCTGGGAATCCGCATTCTCGTCGCTTGGAACCGTTCTCAAGACCATTGGCGATTCTATCAGTGGCGTATTCGATGGTCTGTTTGATGGCATAAAGAAGGGCTCTTCCGGATTCCCCGATATTCTTGGTATTATCAGCAACGCCTTGGCCGATTGGACTAAAGAAGTCGATCGATACGGTACTGAATTCCAACAGGCATTCCAAGATAAATTCGGAACTGTTCCTGATATCGCTCAGAAGGTTTCGGATAAGATCGCCTCGGCAGTGCAATCGCTTCAACCGGTATTCGATTGGATTGGCGATCGTGTTCGGGAAATCGGAGAAGCCATTCAGCGATTCTTCGGCGATCTTAACGGTAAGATCACCCTCGATCAGATTCTGTCGCTGATCAACGGCGGTTTATTGACCGGCGTTCTTATCGGTCTTAGAAAGTTCATCAAGGGACTCAATGAAGTTGGCGATGATCTTGAGAAGTCGACCTTCAAAGGCGCTCTGAAGAAGACACTCGACGATATCGGTAATTCGTTTAAGGACTTCGCAAAGTCGTTCAAGATCGTTTCGATCACCGCCATTGCCGCATCGATCAAGTTGCTCGCTGACGCCTTAACGCAATTGTCGACCATCAGGACCGAAAAGATCATGCCGGCTCTTGGTGTCATGACCGCCATCATTGCCGTCATGACCGGCATGATGGCTGGACTTGCTGCTTTGGCAGAAGTAACTAACAAGGCCGGAAAACTGGTCTTTGATTTCGATGCGTTGAATGAGGTCGCTTTGGCCATGGTGGCGCTCGGCGCTTCCATGAAACTTATGGCTGAAGCTGCCTATATGCTCAAGGACATGGATCCAGCGCAAATCGCGGTGATATTCGGATCGATGGCCACTGCGATCGTCGCTCTTGGCGGATCAATCGCTTTGATGGGAACGGCCAAGCCAGAACGACTGAAAGCCGTCGGCACCAACATGATTAAGTTGGGCGCCGGATTCATATTGATGGCGTCCTCCTTGGTTGTGCTCGCCGGAGCCATCCTCATGATTGCGAGCGTCAAACCCGATGATCTTGCGCGTTCGATGAATGCCGTCGCACTGGGCATCGTTCTTCTGACCACAGCTATGGGCGGTCTTGGCGCCGGTGCGAAATTCGGTGCCGATTATTCCGGTGTCGGCAAGAATATTCTCTTGATGGCAACGGCCCTGATTCCTCTTGCCGCCGCGGTTAAGATCCTTGGCACTATGGACCTTGACGATCTTGCCAAGGGTCTCGGCTCGATAGCGATTGGACTGGGCGTCCTTGCTGGCGCGATGGCCGGTCTTGGCTATATCCAAGGCATAGGCGGTAGTTACGGGAAGTCCGCAGCGGCCATCATGGCATTTGCGACTGCCATGGTGCTTCTTGCAGTCCCGATCAAGGTCCTTGGCGGCATGGATCTTGATGATCTTGCTAAGGGCGTTGGCTCTTTGGTCATCACCCTCGGCGCCTTCGCCGGAGCCATGGCACTATTCAGCAAGTTCAACGGCCAATTCGCCGGCATGTTGATGGCTTCGGCCGCCATATTGTCATTCGCCACAGCTGCCGTGGCATTGACCATTCCGATCAAGGTACTTGGCGGAATGGATCTGAATAGTCTGGCCAAGGGTCTCAGCGGTTTCGGCCTGGCTTTGGCTGGTATGGTCGCGGCCATGAATCTCATGCCTCAGAACATGTCGGGTCAAGCCGCCGGCATGATGGCGTTTGCTGCTGGAATTACGGTCCTTGCCGTCGCTATCCGTCTTATGGGGTCGATGGATCTTAAGCAGTTAACCACTGGTCTAATTGGCTTCTACGGCGCTCTCGTCGGTCTCGGCTTTGCCGGTTCTGTTCTCGGTCCAATGGCCGTAGAGCTTATGGCCGTCGCCAAAGCCATGGGCGTGTTCGGCCTCGCCTGCCTCGCCATTGGCGCTGGTATGGCGCTTGCCGGAGCCGGTCTCACCGCTCTCTCAGCCACAGGTTCCGCTGCCGGTGGTATTCTGATGACGGCGCTCGACGCTCTGATTCAGTTCATCCCGGCATTGGCGAAGTCTTTGGTGACCGCGTTGATCGGCGTCCTTCAGGTGATCGTGGCCGCTTTGCCTCAGATTCTTGACGCGTTGTCGTCTATTCTCAGCGATCTTATGGCGTGGCTTGTCCAGCAAGTTCCGGCTGTCGCCGACGCCGTTGTGACAATGATCGATAAGATATTGCAGGTGGTTGCCGCACACGCTGATACCATCACCGACAGTCTCGTGACCATTCTGGTTGCAGCGCTCAACGCCGTAGCCGGTCATGCTCCGGAGATTACAGCAGCTCTTGGCAATGTCATGACTGCCATATTCACCGCCATCGCGGATTCGATACGCAATCTCGATCCATCGGTGCTTACCTCGCTACTTCTTTCCGTTGGAGTCATGGCCTTGATATTCAAGGCTTTGGCAAAGATGAAGAAAGACGTCATTGGAGCACTGATGGTTGGCGGCACCATGATCGGGCTCATGACAGCCCTCACGGGCGTCTTCGCACTCATGAATCTGCTGAATCCGGTCAACACCGTGGCATCGGCGGTATCGCTATCCACGGCCTTGATCGCCATGACCGGCGCATTCAAGATCATGGAGACCGCGAAGAAGAACGTCATCGGTGCTCTGGCTGTCGGCTCGGCAATGGCTGCAATCCTTGCCGAGTTGGCGCTGGTCTTCGGACTGATGTCCGCCATGAACATCGACAGCGTTGGCACCATCGCAGCGTCGTTGTCCGGAACCATTCTGGCCATATCCGCAACGGCAGCGATCATGAGCCTGATCAACGTCGGTGCCGCTATGAGTGGTGTTGCTGCTTTGGCGACCTTCATCGCCGGTCTCGCTGCGATCGTCGTTGCCGCTGGCGCCATCAAGCAGATACCTGGTGTTGACTGGTTGGTGTCTGAAGGCGCCGCATTCATGGCGAAGATCGGAGCCGCACTTGGCGGATTCATCGGATCCATTGCCGGTGCTATTACCGGTGCTATCATGGGGGCTATCGGAAGTTCGCTGCCGGCGCTGGCTACCGGTTTGTCCAACTTCATGACCAATCTGAAGCCATTTATCGCCGGCGCCAAAGAGATCGATGGCTCTGTCGCAACGGCCGTTGATACTTTGGCTAATGTGGTGCTCAAGCTCACGGCTTCGAATCTTCTCGACGCCATCACCAGTTTCATAACCGGTGGCAATGGCATTGAGAATTTCGGAACCAAGCTGGTACCGCTTGGCCATGCATTGAAAGACTACTCCGCAGTAGTTGCTGGTTTGGATTCAGCATCCATCGTGTCGTCTGCCATGGCTGCTCAAGCATTGACACAGGTGCTGAATGCGCTTCCTGCCGACGATGGGCTTTGGCAGAGGATTGCCGGTAGTAAGGACTGGAGCACGTTATCCGACGGCCTCGTCCAAATGGGCATGGCGTTGAGCATGTACAGTGTTGCCGTGACTGGACTTCAGCCAGGACCGATAAGCGCTTCCATCGAAGCACTCAACGGATTGAACGGTGTGCTGAACGCTGTTCCTTCCGATGACGGCTGGTGGCAGAAGATTGCCGGCGGCAAGGACTGGAGCACGCTGTCCACCGGACTCACCGGAATGGGCAAGGCACTTGCCGGATATGGCAAAGCCGTCTCCGGAGATGGTGTCAATATCGAAGCCATTCAGAAGACGGTTCCAGCCGTTAAGACGCTGAACAATGTTCTTCAGAACGTTCCTTCCGATGACGGTTGGTGGCAGAAGATTGTCGGTGGTAAGAACTGGGGCACGCTCACTGAAGGCCTGAAGGGTCTCGGCAAGGCACTTGCCGGATATGGCAAAGCCGTATCGGGCGATGGCGTCGACGTTGGAGCCATTCAGAAGACCGTTCCGGCAGTCAAGTCGTTGACCGAGATTCTGAAGAGCGACTTCAGTCAGGTCGGTGATTTCGGTCCTATAAAGGCTGCCGCGACACAGCTTGGTAACGGTTTGGCTGGATACTATAACGCTGTTTCCGAGGTGGCTCCGGATGCCATCACACCGACGTTCGCTCCATTGCGTTCGTTGATCAATGTCGTCAATAGTCTTGGCGGCATGAAGATGGAAGGCACATCGGTCGGATTCATTACGGCCGCCACTCAGCTCGGTATTGGATTGTCGAACTACACATCCAACGTAGCTGGATTGGACTTCTCGAATTTTTCGGCCAGCGTCAGTGCCGTTGGTTCGTTGTCCAAGGTCATGGGCGGAATGCCGGCCGAGTATGGAGGAGTCGAGGCGTTCCGGCAAGCCGTATCCACGCTCGCCGCGACATCGTTCATGTCTCTGGTCAGGGCCATTCAAAATGCCAATAGTTCCATTAGCACTGGTCTTTCCGAGTTGAACACGGCGTTGAGCACTGGCACAACGACTTTGACCGGATCTGTGAATGCTCTGAATTCCGCTTTCCGTGGTATCAATCTAAGTGGCGATCTCTCGTCTCAGATGAGTGCTGCTGCAAGTGCTGCGAATTCTGGAGCAAACCAGATCCGTTCGGCATTGAACGCCCTCGCCACTTGGTTGAGCGGTTTCGCTTCGATCTGGCAGGCATCGTTCACGCCGATAATCGGAGCCACTCGTACCGGCCTCAACCTGGTCGCTCAGGCGATTTCCTCGTACAACGGTCGTTTCTCGCAAGAGGGACGTAGTTTGGCGAACAGTCTGGGCAGCGGCATGCGTTCTGGTATCGGCAATCTTTCGGGCATCTTCAATAACGCGCTGAGTGCCGCTGTCAACGGTGCTCGTGCATATCGAGGAAGCTTCGAGAGTGCCGGTTCCTATCTAGCAGCCGGTTTGGCCGTGGGTATATCACGCAATTCCGGTATCATCAGCCAAGCCGCGGCAGATGCCGTGTCGAATGCCGTTGAGGCAGCCAAGGAAGCAGGCAAGATCAAATCGCCATCACGTATCATGGCCGAGGTCGGTATGTGGTTCGACAAGGGCCTGGAGAACGGCATCGCCGACAATGTCGGTGGCGTCGTTCAAGCCGCAAAGACCATGATGACGAGCGGCATCGATGTCGTCGATTCCTCGCTGCGCAATATCGGCAAGATCGATATTCCGGAATTCGACGTCAATCCGACCATTACTCCGGTGATGGATCTATCGGTCGTCGAGGGTCAAGCCGCGTATCTGAATTCCATGCTGTCCGACACGGTTGGCATCGGATATTCGTCCAAGATGATCGACAATATCACTGCGATTCCTCGTCAGAGGGATGCCGGTCACGCTGCCGAAACCGTTGAGAAGACCCCTCAGCAGATCATCAACAACTACGACTTCACGCAGAATAACACTTCTCCGAAGGCGCTCAGTCGTTATGATATCTACAAGCAGACCCGTACGCAGTTCCGTCAATTCGAGCAAATGAATCGAAATGGAGGTCGATGATGTTTCAGTCAATGACTGTTACGAATGCTCGTGGCGACACGCTCGATCTCCCCATCCGAAACCCAATGGCGACTGGCTATAACGTCGTCGCCATTGACGGTCTCGGACCGGTCGATGCCGTGCTTCAAACCAGCAATACCGTCACTACCGACGGTGTGATCTTTAATGGCGCCCGTAAGGACGAACGCGAGATTGTCATTAACCTCGCGTATTATCCGGAATCGGGTAAGAACATTGAGGATCTTCGGCATGGAACATACAAGTACTTCCCCGAAAAAGAGGAAGTCACCTTGGTGTTTCATGCCGACACCCGTTCGGTTCGTACGACCGGCATCGTCGAATCGAATGATATTCCGATATTTTCCGAAAAAGAGTCGTCATCCATCGTCATCAAATGTCCTGACCCATGGTTCAGGATCGACAACGAGTTGAATAGGGTCACCTCTTTTTCCAATGTCGAACCGGTATTCGAATTCCCATTTAACTGGACGAACAATCCGGTGAGTGAACCGAATGCGTTGTGGTTTGGTGCCATTCAGAATATGCATTCGAAAAACATCGTCTACGATGGCGAATCCGAAGTCGGCGTGATCATCCGTATGTCGTTTGATGGCCCGGTGAATAACATTCGCATCTACAATGAAGAGGCCGGTCAGGAGATCGACGTCTTTACGGATAAGGTCAGACAGATCATCCCTGACGGCATCCGAAAAGGCGATGAACTGGTTATTTGCACGGTGCCGAAGCAGAAGTACGTTGAGATCGTTCGAGACGGCATCTCGTACAACATTCTCAACGCCATCAATCGAGACGTGCGATTCATCACGTTGCGTAAAGGTGCGAATACCATTGTGTATTCCGCCGATTCCGGTGTGGATAACATCATGATGTCAATCGAGAACGAAACGTTGTATACAGGAGTGTGACGTTATATGGCTGAACAGTTAAATAAACGTTCCATGCAGCTGTTCGTGCTCGATAAGAGTTTCGAAGTCGTCAGCCTATGCGATACGTTCAGTTCGCTTATCTGGACCGAACGGTATTCCGGGTATGGCGACTTCGAACTCTACCTCCCGGCTTCTATGGCAAACATCAACATGTTTCCTAGAGGATTTTATCTATGGCTGATTGAACCTCCCGTACTCGATAAAACCGGTCAGAAGATCGAGACTCACAATGACGTCATGATCATTGAGAAGACCGAACTGAGTACGGACATCGAAGATGGCGACCAATTAATCGTTTCCGGCCGTTCGCTTGAAGCCTTGCTGCTTCGAAGAGTGATTCCGAAAAAAGTCAGATACGAATCAAATGATCCTCGAGAAATCATCAAAACGATTCTTGAAGAGAACGTCATTAATCCGTCGGAGCCATCGCGTAGGGTTCCAAACTTCAAAATCATAACCAATGATATTGAAGATTCGAACGGCGGTAATGTCAAAGATTCTTCGCAACCACTGGATCCGAAAGATAAACGAATTTATGAATTCGATGGCGATTACGTATATGATGCCATCAAAACCATATGCGATGATTATGACTGGGGTTTCTCACTCGATCTGAAATCCGATGACCATTGGAAGACATCGTATTTGGCGTTTTCCACGGTATATGGTGCGGATCGCTCCTATGAACAAACCGACAATCCTTACATGGTCTTCTCGCCGAGATTCGATAACCTTATCTCTTCAGACACCGTCGAGGATGATACCGAATTCTTCAATTCAGCATATGTCGCCTCGACAGAGGAGATCAAGGACAACGTGACCCGTCGTCTGATCAAATACGTGCCAAACAACGCCGGTCGTTCTGGTTGGGACATCCGGGAAACGTTCTATACGGATTCCGATGTCAAATTGAACGATGCCGATAACCATCCTCGTCCCGACCACGACATCTATCCCGAACTGGAAAAGTACGGCCGAGACGAATTGAAAGCGCAGAAGTCGAACGATTCGTTCGATGCCGAAATCGCTTTGCTTGGCTCGGTTCGGTATCATCGCGACTATGATATCGGCGACATCATTCAGTTCGACAACACATATGGTGTCAACAAGACCGCACGTATTACCGAGTACGTTCGTAATGAAGACGATAACGGTTACCGTGAGTATCCGACGTTCACGCCGCTTTCCACCGAAGGCATCGATGCGCTTGAGGATTCGTACGGCAATTACGTGCTGGATAATTACGGCAATACCATCAATGAGGGATTCATCTGATCGAAAGGAGATCGTAATGACATATACTTCAGGATTCTTCAATTCGGTCAATCACGACCGAACGTATGACGCCGATACCTTCGGGTCCATGTTCGATGGCGTCATCAATGATGGCGTCTTCCGCACATGGGGCAAGGGTATGGTCGTGACTGCCGTCGGAGGCATGACGGTGGCGGTCGGCACCGGTCGAGCATGGTTCAATCATACGTGGACCGTGGTCACCGCCGACGAACGTATGAATTTGGCTGGCGCATCTCCATCCATGCCTCGCATCGATGCGGTGGTGCTCCGTGTCGATAAGTCGACGCCGGTTCGACGGAATCAGATCTACATCAAACAAGGACAAGCGTCCAGTTCGCCGTCACGACCAGTCTTGGCAAACACGTCGACGGTTCGCGAGTATGTTCTCGCCGACATTCGCGTCAATAACGGCGCCACGGCAATCTCACAGTCGAACATCACGAATCAGATCGGACGCGACACCCCATTCGCCGAACTGGTGAATAACACGTTCGATTCGGCGAACCTGATCAAGCAATGGGAATCGCAATTCCAGGATTTCATTCGCAACTCAACGCTGGATCCGAAAGTGCTGAGTCCAATTTCAAATTCCACGATCGATAGCATGTTCGCCATTAAGTAAAGGAGACAAAATGACAAGAATTCTCGATGCACACGGCAACGAATTGCAGTACGACGACATTGATCTGAATGCCGGCAAGCTCGTTGACGAGACCATTACCGTCCATCACGACGCTGTTGAAGGTGTCGAGGAAGTATCTCATGTCGAGGTGCTCAAAGAATACTATGAGACTGGTCCGGATGGCACTCCGGTTCTCGATGAGGACGGTCATAAGATCGTCTTCGGCAAGGATGTGAAGACCATCATTGATGTTCCAGGAGTCGAAGCCAAAGACGCCTGGGATGAACAGGAAGAGATCCAGCGATATATCCCGTACACCGCTGAAGAACTCGATAAGATCGCCAAGGAGAAGGCCGACGCCCAGGCCAGTGCGGCTGTTGCGGCCGCTGAAAAGTCGGCGATTCGTCTCATTGTGCAGAAAATCGCTCCGTCGCTATCCGTGGACGAACTGATGCAGGTCGCAGCGATTCTCCCGAACTGGGATGCGTCGAAGACGTACATTGCAGACGATATCGTCCGTTATCAGCAGAGTCTGTATCAGGCGATCGGCGAGGTCCCGGCTAACACGGTTCCTGATGCAGCTACCGACAAGTGGATGGATCTGACGAAGTCGGTCGATGGTATCGCACGATGGATTCAGCCGAACAGCGCTGAAAACGCGTATGATTCAGCGGCCGTCGTCATGCATGACGGTCAGCAGTGGTCCTCCAATGAGGACTACAACATGCACGAACCCGGTGTCGACGGCTGGACGTCGAAGGGCGAAGCCGTCGCCGAGTGGGCCCAGCCGACCGACGCGAACAACGCCTATGCCGAAGGTGCCGTTGTCCACCATAATGGCAAGCGATGGGTTTCAACGGTGTCCGGCAATGTCTGGGAGCCCGGCGCTTCCGGAGTGACTCAGTGGGTCGAATCCCGATAGGAGTCTCATATGGCACGTATTAACAGTTATACCAAGATCACCGGAGCACCGGCTGATTCCGACTGTTTCATCATCGACTCGACACAGGGCACCGCAGGCACCCGAATCGTGTTGTGGTCCGTGTTGAAGAGCGTTCTCACTGGCATATTCGCTCCTAAAGCCCATAAACATCCGGGCAGCGATATCACGTCAGCCGTCGCCAACGCCACGAACGCCACGAACGCCACCAACGCCACCAACGCCACCAAGGCAACGCAGGACTCCTCCGGTCAGACCATAAACACGACCTATGTGAAGTCCGTTACCGCATCCGGCCGCACGGTCACGGTGACCAAAGGTAATGATACGACCTCGACGTTCACCACGCAGGATACGACATACGGAAACATGGGTGGGGCGACGACATCGGCAGCTGGAAGGGCTGGCCTTGTCCCGGCTCCGGCAACAGGTGCGAACAACCGCTATCTGAGAAGCGACGGTACATGGGCTGTCCCTCCGGACAACAACACGACATACCCGCTCGCCAGTCAGTCGGTTAATGGTCTCATGTCGTCCGCCGATAAGCGGAAGCTCGATGGTCTCTCGAGCGACGTCGCGGGATCCATCCCGCTCGCCACGCCGTCCAGAGACGGTCTGATGCCTAAAGCCGACAAGGCGAAGCTCGATGCGATTGGACCAATATCCACCGGCACGATCGACGGTTTCTTCAGAATTTGATGATATTTTAGGAGGTATGATATCATGGTAGCTTATCTTGACGAGGAGGGGGCTCGACATCTAGTCAGGAAGGTTCTTGACCGGATCCAGCCCGTTGGATCTCTCTATTTCAGCACTAATAGCACGTCCCCGGCGAGTTTATTCGGTGGCTCCTGGGAACGCTATGCGCAGGGACGAGTAATGGTCTCAGCATCGGACACCGATACAGATTTCACCGTCGGCAAAGCCGGCGGAGAGAAGACGGTAGTTCACGCTCACTGGCAGACCATTGGTGGCGGTACCAATGGCGATCCGACCGTGTATTTCGGTGGAGACGTTGCTCCGGACACACTGCACGACACGGTTCCGGGTTATGCACCGCAACGTCGTAACTGGCTGGCCAATCGCGTCACGCAGCTCAAAAGAGAGGCCGAACACGGCAACACTCAGTTTGTGGAGACCGAAACCCATCAGTCTAAGACGTCCACACTTCAACCCTACGTTGCAGTGTATATTTGGCGTCGCACCGCTTAAGCAGTCCTTCTCCACACGTATACTGCGACATACGGCTGAATCGCACTCACCCTTCGTTTTTCGCCGGAAGGCAGAATGACCCGCACGCCGCTATTTGCAACACCGTCGTACGACGTATCCGCCTTTCCTCATTCAAGGGTGATGTGCGCAAGACAGGCGACATCAATGGCGGTTCGTTCGACGCAACCTGGGGAGCTGCCATCGTCGGACATTCTGACCCCGCGAGCTCGATGCCACCATATGTCGCCGTACGTTATTGGCGCCGTGTCGCCTAAGCAATTCTACGCCAATAGCAGACTCCGATATATGCCTTGGTTTGCTGGTAGAAGTATCGCTGAGAGTTTGAAACTCATCATGTTCCCACAAAGGATCTGTAAATCGAAAGCCCTCATAGAGGCACTCATTTCAGAATAAAACATAAGAGCCTATGCACCACACATGGGCTCTTATGTTTTCCTCGAACAAATCATAGAAGAAAGGACCATATATCATGGCTGAACACGCCGATCAGAAAACGTCATTTCTCACCGATTCAGATTACGACGGCCTCGTCAAGGCCGCACGTCGATGGCTGCCCGCGTTCAGTGTATTGCTGATCGTGATCGCTGGTGTTTGCAAGCAGCTCGGTCACGTTCCCGGCATGGAGGCCGCCACGGCCGGTCTGGCCACGGTTTCCGGTGTCTGCATGGCACTGAGCTGGGGTATCAACGAACTGCTGAAGCGTGCCAAAGGTCAGTGGAACACTTCGACTGATCCGGACGATACCACTGAGAGCACTGCCGAATGATATCATATAAGAGCCTATGCCACGTGCATGGGCTCTTATATTTTGCCTCGACGCGAGTCGTACATGGCCTTTAATGACAAGAGAATCTATCATAAAGGAGTAATCATGAACGATACATTTACTTATGTCAGCCAACAGTACAGCCAGCACACCTGCCTGAAGCTTGTTCAGTGGATCAAGAACCACTGCGATCCTGAAACGGAGAGCGGTATTCTTACGACCAAGACGAAGAAGCTTCGGGTGATTATGGTCTGCACCAACCTGGAAGACATGAGTGCATTCGCAGATTATCTGAAGACCATCACTCTCGTCTGAAAAGGGTGAGCCGCACATGCGGCTTGCTCTTTATTTTTTTTTTCGCGTGTGATACATACTCCTTAATGAAGAAATTCAACAATATCAAAGGAGTAATCATGCTTATCGTCGACAAGATTTTGAACCGAACCGAATCTTTCACTGCCGATGGGTATTGCAAGGACCAAGATCAAGTGAATACGATTCTTAACGTGGTCAGCTCTTTACCATACGTAAAGAGCTATAACCATGCCATAGTAACGTATCCATTTTACGATCATCCAACCTTGCGCATAACCATCACTACGTGGGGACACGGACGTCGAGATCAAATCGCCAAAAAGATCGCTGAAATGATGTATATTGATGAATGATCATCAAAGCCAGAGTCGCACATGCGGCTTTGGCTTTATATTTGCAGTCGCGAATGAAACATACCCTTTAATGAGAACCATACCATCATTAAAGGAGAAAACCATGTTCGCTGGAATTTCCGCCATTGCCATCGCAATCGCTGCTCTCGCTGGAGAGTACTATGTGGTCGCTTTGACGCAAGAACACTGAACACCATTTCCTCTAATCAGGAATGATCAATAGAAGCAGAGCCATCTGCTTTGCTTCTTGTCCGATGATGTGTATGGTTTATATTTTGTTTGGGGCAAGAAGCTTGATGATGTATTCGCGAATTAATCATGGTCTTTAATGAGAAGCTATATATCAACCAAAGGAGTTATTATGGACCTCATCAAGACTATTTTCAAGACCGTCGTCTGGGGCGCAATCGCCATCATCGCTATATTCATTATTGCGATTGTCCTCATCGTCTGCGGATTGTTCTAGCTTGATCAATCCTAATAATGACAAGCCGTTAATCACACGGCTTCTCATTTATCCGATATGTTGAGTATAGCTGTAACGTCACGTACCACCACTGAGACCGGACATGGCGTTTATATTTTTTTTTCGCGCATGAATCATCGCCTTTAATGACAACATAACCGAAAGGAACAAACATGTCCAATCAATCGAAGAGCATTAATCAGAAGTTCGATGAACAGATCGATGCGTATTTGGATCGTCTCAAGGAGGAGATGAATCCGGAGAACGAATCCGATTTGAACGACGATTTGACAAGGACTTCCGAAGTCACAAGAGACACTCTTGATGGCGACGGCAACGTCACGAGTTCAGTTGTGGAACGTCACGATGAAATGACGAACCACAATCTGGAATCGCTGAAGTCGCTGGTCGCCGTCAAGAACGACTATAATGACCATCGGAAGAGTCTCATCGAAACCGTCGTGAAAGCCGGAATCTCGCTCGCTGGAATCGTCATCCTGCTGGGATTCGAAACAAATCACACCATCAGTTCGAGAAGCCTCGGGTTTCTGCCCAAACCGAAGATCTGACATGTGATCTATAGGATTACGTCAAAAACCAGAGTCGCACATGCGGCTTTGGTTTTATATTTTTGATCGCGATTCATCCATGGCCTTTAATGACCGAATAATCTACAAAAAGGAGGAACATGGATATCAAGACAACATCCAAGAATCTGTTCTGCACCGCAAAGGACCGTGTCAAGGAACTTTGGGACAAAGAACAGGAAGAGGACAATGTTGATCTCGTGATCCGTCGTCTCAACGAAGGATATTACGATCGACTGCCGAATGGCCAAGAACGCAAACACCATGCCGTGTGTATTGTCATGGACAAGCTCGGAACCGCAAGTCTACAGCTTGACGTCGTACGACGTTATCTGAAAGCATTGTCGGACCAAGCCTACCACGACTAACACATTGCTGGCGAATGACACTTGGCCATTCGCTTTTTATTTTTAGGAGTAAAACATGGCAAGAAGACCAGTCGGACGACTTAAATTCACTCGCAAATCTCATAATAAGATATCGCCTCATATTTCAGGACCAAAAATCGCTCTGAATATGTTCTACGCTTGGATGCTTGGACGTGATATTCCTTGCAGACTATATGAGCGTCGCATTGATATTCCGATTGAAACCTGGGAAGAGTACGATGTTCAGATTATGGACGGACTTGACGCAATCAACAATATATTCCATGCCAATTTCCAGGTAAGGAAGTGGTAACATGACGGGTGCTTATACCAATCATATCGTCCTGCTTGGCAAGCAGGGTTCCGGTAAGACGTCCATTGCCGAAGAACTTGCTCGTCGAGGGTTTCAGCGCGTCGTATCGGTGACCACACGTCCTCCTCGCGATAACGAAGAGGATGGTGTTGATTACTGGTTCGTGGACGATGCCGAATTCGATGCTGCTTTGCCGGATTTGGTAGCCGTTCGAGAATACCGGACCATATTCGGTACGTGGCGTTACGGCGTGAATCTTCAGGATATCAATGCTGATGACGACACCGTGACTATTCTCGATCCGACAGGATATTTGACCATTAAAGACCGCATCACCGATCGATTCGGAGTCTATCTGCATATCGACGACAATATTCGATATCAGCGACTACTTCTTCGAGGCGACGATCCGGAGGAAATCAGTCGTAGAGAACGCGACGATGCCGCCCAGTTCGCTGTACTCGAAGAACGGCTTACCGATGTCGTGGACATGATGTCTAATGGCAAACGATGGGTCAATTTCGAGGAATTCTCGAAAGGTGGATACGATACCAGTCGAACCGTGACTGAAGAAACCGATCGGATTCTACGATATATGAACGCGTTCAATCGCGGAGAGATCAATTATGAACGAGCACCACAACCGGTGTTCGATCATGATCCGGAATTCTGATTATAGCTAAGGAGAAAACATGTTAATTGCGCCGAATTTCCACGAGAGGTGGTCCAATGAGGAGATGGCATCGATGCTCTTCCCCAAGATCATGGATAATTCGTGTGGGCCGTTTCAAGTGCCTCGCAACCCCAACAGTGGCTGGTGTCAGTATATTCGACCGAATGGCTCATCGTTCTGGGTGTATGCGGATGACGACGGTGCTGTCTGCATCCAAACCGAAGCGGTGAGAAATGCCACGAATATGACAATTGTCGATGAGGATTTTGATATCCATACACCGAGCAATGAGCTTACTCGTTTTCTCGAGCAGATAGCGCCAGGGATGCTCGACTGCGATTTTAGACAATACATTACGCGATCATCAAAATGTATAACACTGTCTTTTTTAGACAACGATATGCCTCGATGGGTATTTCGTGTGTGGGGTCCGACGCGATGGTCGTTGTGGAATGCCGAATATAATCGCGAATGAAACATACCCTTTAATGAGAACCATTAACCATCAATAAAGGAGTTATCATGAAGTTTAGCACCTTCTTCGGAAAGTACACCATCTGCACCCTTATCTACAGCGTATTTTCGATGCTGTTGGGAATCGCCGGTTTCGGCGTTCTCTACCACCTCGGAAAGAAAGCTGAAGCGAAGGATGACGAGGAGAATCCGATCACTGCTGATGACATGAATCTAAATAATGACTAATGACATCAAAGGCTAAGGCCGCATTTCACACATGCGGCTTTGGCTTTAACTTTTAAGGAGCAAACATGAGAAATAAAATCGAATTATATCGTGAAGCACGGCTGTGGATCACCAAAGTCATTATCCCATTGGCCGGAATGGCGACATTATATTTCAGCAATCCCGACAATCGTGCCGATTTCAAAACTCGTTTTCTGAAATCGAGAATTGAAAAGAAATTTGGAGGTTTATTATGAGTTGGGATAACCCTAAGGAATACGGCGTATATTTGAATACCGGAGAACAGGAAGTTCATTTTCCAGTCGGATTGGCTTTTGATAGCAATCAGATTCCGGAAGGAAAACAGGCTCCACTCAAGACACTCGAAGAAGCGGCTGAATTGACGGAAGCGATCAAAGACCAGCTGAAAGGGCAGAATGACCTCGAAGCCGATTACGAATCGCTTCGCCAGCATTCCCTCGAAGAATTCTGCGACGTATACCAGACGCTGGTAAATATCGCATTCGCTTTCGGATTTTCCCAGACCGAGATCGAGAATACTTATATGAAGGTCGTTCGTCATAACGACGAACGAGGACGTTATCCTTCAAATGAATTGGAGGAAAGTTGGCTTGGCTGAAACAGCACTTCCAGCTCGGTTACGTTACGGTGGTTAAGGCATATGCCAAAATCATTGCCGCCGAATGCAAGCTGTTAAGCGCGATCTATAATTCAGGTCATGTTACAGACGTGACGATAATGAATCGCGAATTCGATGGAGTATATACCATACGAGTCAAAACCAGTGTGCTTACGACTCCATTCGCTTTGCAGAAAAGGATCGCCAAACAACTTGTGCATTTCTAGACAATGTAAACGCGAATCATACATCCCCCTTAATGAGAACCATACACAACCTAATGAAAGGAAAAATCATGGAAGATCAGAACAAGGAAACCACCGAAGTCGTCGAGACCGAGGAGAAGAAGCCCAACAAGATCGTCCAGTTCGTCAAAGATCATAAGGACCGTATCAGGGATATCCCCATTGGAGCCGCTGCCGCCGCAGGACTCGCATTGCTGATTCACCTGGGAAAGTCCGACGATGTTGACGACGAGGACGACGATTGGGACTATTCCTCATCCGATGAATCGAATTCCAACACTGAATCCACAGATTCCTCGCAAGAGTGAATTGTTCTACAAGCCAGAGTCGCACATGCGGCTTTGGCTTTGTCTTTTGGATTGGTCGTAAATATGGATTTCATATTATTAATAATACTATTATTTATGGTACTATTAGTATTCTATCAGATATTTTATTAACGAACTGACAATATACAAATCAGAAAGGTCGTTATGGTGAGTAATATCATCACAAACGGACGAAAATTTCTTGGAAGAAATTCCCATACGATTCTCACAGGCACGGCAGTGGTGGGCGTGATCGGAACCGCCGTTATGGCGTCACGAGATACCATTCAGGCGAATGATCGTCTGCTGGAGTATCGCATGGAGCTTGATGGCAAGCCATGTGACAAGAAGGAGCTCGTCAAACGTATCGCTCCATGTTATATTCCGACCGCGTTGACGGTCGGTGCGACGATCACTGCAATCATCGGCGCCCACCAGACCGCCACGCATAAGATCATCGCGTATTCCTCGGCATATACCATGGCCCAGGAAGCCGCGACCATCTATCGTGATAAAGTACACGAGATCGTTGGCGAAAAGAAAGCCAAGGAAATCGAAGCGGCTGTGGCCAAGGACCAGATCGCAAAATCCAAAGACGATGCTTCGTCCGTGGTCATTGGCGATGGCAATGTGCTGTGCATGGATGGATTCAGCGGACGGTTCTTCCCGTCGACCTTGGAGAAGATCCGCAAGGCCCAGAATGACGTCAATTACAAGATGAATGCTGAAATGTATGCATCGTTGAATGACTTCTATGAGGCCTTGGATCTACCGTATATCGGTTGTGGCGATGATCTTGGTTGGACATCGGAGCATCCGATTGAACTGAGTTTCAGCACTACACTGACCCCTGATGGGAAACCGGCACTCGTGGTGAATTTCCACGAATCGCCGATGGCTGACTATCGCAATCTTATTTGAGTATCAACAAGGAGTAAATCATGTCTTATATTTCCCTACTCGCCCAAGCCGGTAAAGCGGCCGCTCCATATCTGAAGCCTCTTGGCATCCGATTGGGCAAATCCATCTGTACGGGCGTGCTTACTCAGCTTGCGGGTAAGTATGCATTCCGTATAACCGGGGACCATATTCTGGCGCAACGTGATCGCGATATTCGCGAAGCGGTTCAGCAGGATATGGAACTCAAACAACTCATAGCCCAACAAAAAGCGGCTATGTCCAACCAACAGGAGGAAAACTAACATGATCAAGGAAACCATTTCCTACGAGGACATCGATGGCAACAGCAAGACCATGGATGCATATTTCCATCTTACCATGCGTGAAATGCGTCAACTGCTGAAGGACGGCATCCAGGAAAAGCTTGAAGCTGTGACTTCCGGAAAGGCATCTACGGATGATACGTTCGATCTGATCGACGATCTGATCAAGGCATCGTATGGCAAGCGAAGCGAAGTCGATGGCGAAGCGCATTTCGTGAAGAACCCCGAAGCTACCAAGATCTTCATGGAGTCTGAAGCGTATGACAGCCTGTTGAGCAAGCTGATGTCCGATGACACGTTCGCGACGCGATTCTTCACCGGTCTGGTGCCGAAGGCATTGACTGAGCGCATGAATGCCATCGCCAACGGCTCGGCTCAGAACACACTCCCTCCCGAAGCGGCGCAGTATCTCGCTCAGCTGAACCAGCAGAATAACTGATTCTCATATATTAAGTAATGAGGAAAGAGTTCGGACGATGTCTGGGCTCTTTCCTTGCATATTTCGAAAGGATGAAGAGCATGGCAGAAGACGATCGCAAGCCGTTAGTCGTCGATGTCTCTCGACAGAACCTAGGTCTTCCGGAATCCAAAGAAGCGCCGAAGAAAGCCGCGGTCGCCCATGGTAAACTCAAAGAGGATACCATGGTCGAGAAAGGTGTAAAACGCTTCTTCGGAGGTGATCCGAAAGACGTCATGATGTATATGCTGACCGATGTGCTGGTGCCAGCGCTTAAGGACACGTTCGTCGATATGGTCATCGGCGGAACGAAACGAATGGTATACGGCATGGGCGCGTCTGATTATCGCCCGACCAGTCCTCGATTGGTTCGACGTGATAACCCAAGTTATTCACAAAACACAAACTATAACGCCATGTCGAGCAATCGACGTGTGATCGACAGCACAGTTCGTGAACGCCACGATTTCAGCAAAGTGGTGTTCCAAGACAAGTCGTCGGCTGAAACTGTCTTGACGGCCATGAACGATTATATTCAGCAATATGGCGTCGTTCGGGTGAAGGATTTCTACGAATTTGCCGGAATCACCGCCGAATATACCGATCAGAACTGGGGTTGGCATGACATTCGCGGCAGCCGTGTTCGATCGATCTATGGCGGATATATCGTGGAACTTCCACCTACGGAGCACCTGCAATGAGCGACCGGGACGAGCTGAGGAACTGGTATTCGAGTCCGTCATGGGGCTATAAAGTCGATAAAATGACAGACGAGCAAATACCGATCGTGCTCAAACGAGTGCGAGCAATCAAAGAGCAAGCGAGGAACGATCATAATGGTACATCCAATCACAGACGGCATCGATAAAACCGATCATCGGATGCTGCTGACTACCAACGATATTCGTGAGTCCGATCGAGCCAGAACGATATCCACGATCAATCAATCATGGTTACATCGCCTGTTTCGACATTTTCCGGAGATAACGAACTTGACGATTGATATCACTATTGATTGGCCGGGACGATTGCCGAATACAGCCGTGATCACAACCAGGGATGGACGGAAATATCTATATACGTCCGATCCGAATTGTGATTTCGGCACGATCGAGGAGATATGATGGATCGTTTTCTTGCCATGGTGAAATTCCAACAGCTTTTCCCGGAACTCTCGGAGCGAGTTCAGAAATACCGCCGAATGGATAACCATACGGCATTGATTATATTATTCAGCGGAGCGCGTTATGTGTTTCGCTGGGAATCAACCAAAAAGTGGACTCTGCAAACTGAGTTCGCCTACAACAACAAATAAGGAGCAAACATGTCTATCAAAAGTACATTGGTCAAAACCGCAGCTAAGAGCGGTCTCTTTCTGAAGAAGCATAGCCCGGAAATCCTGACATATTCGGGCATCGTGCTGGGCGTCGCCGCAACAGTCACCGCATGTCGGTCGACCATGCATATCGATGATGTGAAGAAGAACCATGAAACCGAGATGAGCCGCGTCGAAACCCTCGAAAAGATGGTGGACCACGGCGAGCTCGATGACGGCGATTTCACAGTCAATGAAGCGGCTTCGTCGAAGCAGATTATCTACATGCGTACCACCGTGGCTTATGCGAAGCTCTATGCTCCGACCATTATTCTGACCGGACTGAGCATCGCCTGCATTTTATCGGCACACAATATCCTCCAGACTCGATACACGGCGGTGGCTTCGGCGTTCGCCGCGGTAACCGCCAAGTTCAGCGATTATCGTGAACGTGTCGTGGCCCAGTATGGTGAAGAGGTCGATCAGAAGTTCTATCAGAACATCGACACCGTCGAAGTCGCCGACGACAAAGGCAAGGTCATCGAGACCAAGAAGGAGCAGAACGTTCAGACGCTGAGTCCGACCGATAAATGGTTCGGACCGGATTCTCAGATCTGGGATAACGAATCCCCGGATATGAATACCGTGATGCTGAAGTCCGCATTGGATCGTGCTCAGAATAAGCTCGATTACACCGGGCATCTGTTCCTGAACGATGTCTATCGTCTGCTCGGTCTTCCTGATACCAAGGAAGGTGCTGTACTCGGTTGGATCAATACGCCTGATCACGATTCGATCGTCGACTTCGGTGTATTCGGTTGCAGCGATGATCCGTGGGATAACGTCAAGGATTGCCCATGGGATGGCAAGGAAGAGATTCTTCTTCAGTTCAACTGCGACGGCATCGTCTACGATCAGATCTGATCGTTATATTCAATATGGGAGCGTCATTGGAATCGTGGCGCTCCCTTTTTATTAAGGAGAAAATCATGAAAGTTACAACCATTATTAAAATCGCCAAGGCCGCTGTTGCCGCTGTGGCTCTTGGAGTAGCCGCTGTCGGTGCGATTCGTACTGCCAAGAATGCCAAGAAGCTGCACGAAACCGCAGTGGATGCTATTCAGAAGGCTGAGAACAACGAGATCGAATCTGACGAACAGATGCAGGAAATCAATGATAATCTGTTCAATCGCGTCGGCGATATCGTGTTCGATGCCGGAGCATTTCTGATAGCTACTGCTGCCACCGCCATCGTCGGATATCTGTGCATTTCTGCATATAATGACAGGAAATGGACCGAAGATATGGACGCTGTTACTCGCTACGGCTGTGCGATAATGGACGGTTTCGTTCATCAGCTTGATGCTAAGGAGGCCTGACATGAATATCGAAGAGATCAGCGAGTATCACGATACGATCGCTAATACTCGCAAATTGCTTGGCGATGTTCATGCTGGAGATGCTTCTCGCGCTCAGGCATCATTGGCGGCGTTTGTAACTTATGCTACAAGGATCGATGATACCATTCTCAAAAAGTCTATTGATAAGTATAAAGTCATCGACGAACCTCATAATTCTCATGCCAAAACATGCATGATGATCGGAGGAATATCAATAACATCAATTACGTTCTCTGATATCATTCATGATTGCAAATGCCTGAAAGAACGTAATGTAAAGAATATATGGTATGTGGTTAAACGCCATATTCCATATATCACAATTGGAACTTTCCTGATCATCGCTAGTGTACTTCTTGAAAGGAGCGAATATGAATCGTGAGAATCTGATATTCGCTGGCATCGGATTTCTGGCTGGCGTCGCTGTAACTACCGTCGTCGGATATTTCGGTGTATATCGAAAGTATATACCGCTTCGACAGCTGGAGGACGAAGTCAATCAGCTCGAGGAGCAACGTCAATCCAAAGGACGTCAGCTCGATGCCATGGATGCCGCTTACGAAGAACGCAAAGCGGCCTATGACAAAGATCTCCAGGATATGTCGGATCGTCTCGATATGTACGATAACGACATCGCCGACGCCAAAAAAGAACTCGAAGCAATCAAACCAACACCAGAACAGGAGCCTGAAACCTTGACCAAAGACGAAACCAAGATCTTCACTCGATTCGAGATCCATGATGGTAATCCTCGATGGGATGGGCCGTTGACCGATGAGGAACAGGCGTCATATGATGCCTGCGAAGGTGATGAGAATCTCATTTTCGGACTGCTCACCGAAGTGAAGGAGCATCGATTCAAGAACTCCATCGATCCGAACCGAACCGCGTATATGATCGACGACTATGAGCACAAGACCGCTCCGGACTTCATAGATACGGTGTATCTTGACTATTATGTCAGAGACGACAAACTCGCCGAAGGACGAGTGCTCGTCGAACGTCCGGATGATCTTATCGATATGGCCGTACTTATGCAATTCGGTAAGTATGGATGGCAGGAAGATCCGAATGTCGTGATCTGCCGTAATGACACGTTCGAAACGGACTACGTGATCGAACGTCATGAGGAATCATATCAGGAGTCGGTGTTCGGCATCGATCCCGATAAGATCACCTTGCCGTCACATCGAGTGCTCGAAGATATGGCCAGGAAAGCCTATAAGGAGGAGCAACATGCCTAAGAGCGAACCACATGTGAAACCATATTTCGATTGGCTTCTAGAAGATATGGTCGGTATTGATAATGATGGATATTCCAAACTCTATCATGCAATGAATGCGATCCGTTACACCTATCGTATCGCCATGGATGCCAATCGAGAAGGCGATGCTCTCGAACTCCGTGGCGATTACGAATATTACAATCATGTGCCATGCGAAGCGCGATTCCAGGGAGGAGTGGTGAGCTTCCTGGAATTCCTTATCGCAGTGATTCTACGGGTCGATAATGATCTCGCACTCAAGCTGTCTCGTGCCGATTGGATGCATCTATTCATCAAAAATATGGATCTGCAAGCCTACACGGATTCATATTTTGATGCCGTTGGAGACGCATCCGAACCGGTACGACTGCTTGTCGAACGCACCATGAACCGGAAGTATAACGCCGATGGAAGCAATGGTGGGTTGTTCGTCATCAAGGGATGCGACAAGGATCTTCGACGGATGCAATTGTTCGATCAGTGGACATTGTTCGGCAATTCCGACCACGATATTCCATATAAGTGGGACTAGAAAGGAGTGGGTATGGACCAAATACGAGTGACTGAAGTCAAAAGCACCAAAACCACAACCAAGGTCATTGCGAATCCTAGGGCCCGTGGATTCAAGGATCTTATTGTCAAAGGTGGACAGTTCTACGCCGTATATGATCCAGATACGCACCTGTGGTCCAGAAGTGTCGGTCGCCTCTCCGAACTCATTGATAGGGATATCAGCGAGTATATTGCAACGCATTCGGACAAGACCTTGACTCCGGAATACATGGACAATATGTCCAATGGACAATGGAACCGATATCTATCCCAACTGAAGAACCTCGATGACAGCAGCATCATGCTGGATCAGAAGGTTATATTTGACAACGACGAAGTCGATCGCGACGACTACGCCTCGTTTAAATTGCCATATGATCTCATCGAGGGTCCGACGCCGAACTACGATCGCCTGATGGAAACGATCTATGACCCGGACGAGCGTCGAAAGCTCGAATGGGGCATAGGTCTGATCGTGGATGGCAAGGACCAGAAACGCATTCAGAAATTTTTCGCCATCACCGGTGCTCCCGGTACCGGTAAATCGACGATTCTGAATATTATCCAGGAGATGTTCGGGAACTACGTTTCGTTCTTCAATGCCAAGGAACTTGGTCAGGGATATCAATTCGCCACTGCTGCGTTCAAGAACGCGCCACTTGTGGCCATTCAAACCGACGGCGACCTCTCAAAGATCGATGATAATTCATTACTGAACACCATTGTTTCGCATGAATATATCAAAGTCAATGAGAAAGGCGTCAAGCAGTATGATATTCCGATCAAGACAATGCTGTTCATGGCTTCGAATAAACCAGTGAAGATCACAGACTCGAAATCGGGTCTGATCCGAAGGTTGATCGACGTCTATCCATCAGGACGAAAACTCAGCAATGCTGAATATTTCGAAGCCATGGACGGAATCAAGTTCGAACTCGGTGCGATCGCCCATCATTGCCGAGAGGTCTATCAGGAATTGGGTCCGAACGCATATGGCAATTACGTGCCAACCGAAATGGTGGCAAGAACGAATGATATGTATTCGTTCTTGTCAAGTGTTCTCGACCAATTCGAAGATAACGATCATATCGATGGCCTCGAACTTTGGCGTCAATATAAGGTTTGGTGTGATGAAGGCAACGTGACCATGCGCATGAAACGTGATGACTTCCTGTTCGAATTGTCATCATATTTCAACAAGACGACCGATAATATCGTCAATGGTCGCAAGTCCACTCGCAACACCGGTTTCGAGGGAATCCGTTGGGATAAATTCGAGAAAGTGGAGAAACCGAAGCCGATCGAAGCGAGAAAACTCGAACTCGATTCGACCGATTCGGCATTCGATCGCATGGCTCAGAATTGGCCGGCGCAATACGCCGCCGATAATCCAACCGGAGGACCTCGGTTGCCTTGGGATCAGGTGACCAGCACATTGAAAGATGTGGACACCACCAAACTGCATTGGGTACGAGTACCTGAGAATCATATCGTCATCGACTTTGATCTCAAGGGCGATGACGGCGAGAAGAGCCTGGAACGCAATCTTGCCGAAGCCGCTAAATATCCGCCGACGTATGCGGAATTGAGCAAATCCGGTAAGGGCGTGCATCTGCATTATATTTACGATGGTGACGTGACGAGACTCAAACCTCTGATCGATATCAACGTGGAATGCAAGGTGTATCGAGGGAAGTCTGCATTGCGAAGGAAACTCAGCACATGCAACGATCTCGAAGTCGCACATATTTCCAGCGGTCTTCCTCTCAAAGGAGATAAAACCATGATCAACGAGAAAGCGATCAAAGATGAGCAGCATCTTCGCAATCTCATCAAAGGAAACCTAAGAAAGGAATATTGTCCCGGAACCAAGCCATCGATCGACTTCATCTGTAAATTGCTGGACGAAGCATATGAGTCTGGCATCCAGTATAACGTCGAAGATATGCGTCTTGATATTCTCAATTTTGCCATGAACTCCACGCATAATCGAGATTATTGCATGAAGGTCGTGGCGAATATGAAGCTTCGTTCGGACGAACCCGACAGCTTGGAACCGCCGAAACATACTGGGACGCCCGATATTCTGACGTTCTACGACGTCGAGGTGTTCCCGAATCTGTTCATGATCTGCTTCAAAGATGCAGGTGATGAGAAGGATCATCCGGTGAAGACCTTGATCAATCCCGATCCGAAAGATGTTCGCAAACTCTGCGGCAAGGCGCTGGTTGGATTCAACAACCGACGATACGACAATCATATGCTCTACGCATGGGGTTGGCTCAGCTATGACAACCAACAGCTCTACAACCTGTCTCAGGATATCGTGGCTGGTGGACCTCGCAGTCGAAACGCCATGTTCCAGAATGCCTACAACATCTCCTATACGGATATCTACGACTTCTCCGCAAAGAAGCAGTCGTTGAAGAAGTGGGAGATCGAACTCGGGATCGATCATCACGAACTCGGTATGCCGTGGGACAAACCGGTCGATCCGAAACTCTGGGATCTGGTGCAATCATATTGCGAGGATGATGTCCGAGCGACGGAAGCGGTGTTCAACCATCTTCATGAGGATTTCGTGGCCCGTCAAGGTCTGGCGAATCTGTCCGGCCTCACGCCGAATGATTCGACGAATCAACATACGGCACGTATCATATTCGGGGACGCGAAGAATCCGCAGAAGGAATTCCCGTTCCCGGATCTGAGCGAAACCTTTCCTGGGTATACCTTCGACAAATTCGCTGACAAGGATCACAAATCCAAGTATTTGGGCGAGTATCCTTCCGAAGGCGGATATGTGTGGGTATATGGCATGGCGAATGGTGACAATGGCCCATATTACGGACGTCGGATCCAATGGTCCATGACCGGGAAGGACCGACTCGAACGATATCGTGAGGTCTATCGATCCCAGGATATGGATTTCGACACCATGCATCCTGATCTGGCGAAACGTCTCGAAGGATATTCATATGACGGCACTGATCAATTCATGCCTGAACTTCCAGACAAGAAGCTCGGTGGCATGTTCGGCAATGTCGGTTTGCTTGATGTGACCAGTCTACACCCGTCGAGTCTTGAAGACATGAATTTCTTCGGTCCATACACCAAACGATTCAGCGATATCAAGGCCGCTCGTGTCGATATCAAGCACGGTGATCTCGAATCAGCTCGTCGACGTATGGATGGTGCTTTGGCTCCACTGCTTAAGGAGGGTGAAAACACTAAGTCGCTTGCACAGGCGCTGAAGATCGTGATCAATTCGGTATACGGTTTGACCAGTGCGAAATTCCCGACAAAGTTCAACGATGTCGGGAATGGAGCCAACGATCGCAATGTCGACAACAAGGTCGCGAAACGCGGAGCCTTGTTCATGCTTCTGCTCAAGCAGAAGGTCATGGAGCTTGGCTACACAGTCGTACATATCAAAACCGATTCGATCAAGATAGCCGATATCGATGAATATGTTGTGACATTTGTCAATGACATGGGAGCGAAATATGGCTACGGATTCGAACTCGAAGCGATCTACGACAAGATGTGTATCGTCAACAAAGCGACGTACATCGCCCATCATTGTTACGGCGACGACGGGCACGACGCCGCATCGCATGGTGGTTGGGCGGCAACGGGTGCACAGTTCGCCGTACCATATGTCTTCAAGACACTGTTCTCTCATGAAACGATTGATTTCAAGGATCTTTGCGAAACCAAATCCGCCACGACATCGATCTACCTAGACTTCAACGAGGGCCTACCCGAGGACGAGCATCGCTATGATTTCGTCGGAAAGGTAAGCGCCTTCAGTCCGGTCCAACCTGGGTGCGGTGGAGGTCTGCTGGTCCGTGACAACGGCAACGGCGGTTACGCCGCGCTGTCCGGTACCAAGGGCTATCGATGGAAGGAATCGAGCGTTCTCAGAGACGGTCACAAACAAGATGAAGTCGATTACACCTACTACGAACATCTCGCCGATGAGGCACGAGATGATATTTCGCAGTATGGCGATTTCGACTGGCTGGTAAACGGCGAACCCTATGTTTCGCCGAATCCTGGAAGCAATGATCTGGTTGCTTCCTTGACTCGATAATACACAGATCAGAAAGGTCAGCTCATGAGTGTGAGCGATTTTTTAAGTTTGATGATTTCACTCGGCTTGCTTATACTCATGAGCTGGTTTGTAGACAATCATAAATTCTAAGGAGCAATCATGTCAATTACTATGATCGTTACAATTTGGGCGCTGGTCCTGATGATCAGCGTCAATCTATGGACCTGTATTCCCAAGCAACGACCGATACCTCGACATTCCGATTTGTATATCGCCATGAGGGAGACGTTTGATCGTCCGGCAATGGTACCGATTAAATGCGGAAGGAAACGATAGGTACTATCAGACCTCAGTTCAAATGAGGTTAAATCATATTTTATCAAAGGAGTAAACCATGAAAACCAGAACCGAAAACTGGAGAGGACACAGTATCAGGTTTGTCGAGATCGATAATGCCTGGTGGGCCGTGCTCAAGGATATTTGTGACGCGCTGAATCTTAGCACGTGGAAAGTCGCTCAACGACTCGAACCAAATATGTTGGAGAAGGTGTCAATAGAAGCTGACCTACCTTCAAGTCCGGTCACCTCTAAAAACGGCGTGCGAAAGTCTCAAACGATGCTCATTGTCAACGAAATCGGCATCTACGAAGCATTGTTCGCATCTCGTAAGCTCGAAGCACGAAAGTTCCGCATATGGGCCGGAAGCGTGTTACAACGGCTTCGTCAGAACATCGGTCTCAAACAATACGAGATCATGCGCATGACCGATCCTGATATTCAGGATCAGATCAATTACATGCTCGACGATATCTTCTACGACCCGGACAGCGATCAGCTCATGTGCTTGGTCACGGTCCAGGGCGGAGATGTCGACGTACGGCCATTTGATGAAGTATACAAAGAACAGGAGTAAACCATGGCACTCACCACCGAAGAAGTAGACGATCTCATGCATTGCAACTGTGATGCCGAGGTCAAAGCTCTTGATTTCGATATCACGGCCAACCGGATCAAAGCCATCCTCATCTGCACTGGATGCGGTAAAATGGTATCGGTGTCCGGTGATATTAACAGGGTTTCGGATGTACGGTATGCCGAAACGGTCCGATTGGTCCAAGACGAATCGGAGGACTGCGAATGAAGCTTCCATTCAAAGTCCATTTTGAAATGCAACCAACCATTGTAAAGAATAAGGAGAAAATCATGTCCGATAATAACACCACTCAAGTACTCGATGCGAACGAAGTCATCGATCAATCCAAATCGACACTCAAGGATGTCGTGCTCGATCATCCTGCATATCTGGCCTTGGCCGGCCTTGGGATTTTCGCCATCGGGTATCAGCTCGGACGTAACCAGGGTGTGAACTCGTTACTGAAGTTCGCGATGAGCAACTGATGTTATATTTACTCATAGGTGCCATATTGGTTATAATTGGCAAGCCGATCGATTCAATGAACAAATTGATTCGTGGAATTCGGAATTCGATAAGACTCACCCAAACCATGGTGATCTTATGAATAACGATGAATACCATCAATTCATTCTGGATCGTTGGAAACCGATTATTGACCAATACAACAATGAGCTGGCCAAACACACAGATTTCGTCAAATTTATTATCGAGGATTTTACTGTCTGTATGGTGGTAGATAGCGATTATGGATATAAAGTCGGAATGCAACTCGTAACCGAGTAACATTCATAAAGAGTGGACCGCACATGCGGTCTGCTCTTTGTCTTGTCGCGAACCAGACATGTCCTTTAATGAGAACTATCAAGAAAAGGAGTCAACATGTCTGTTGATATTTGCCAAGCCATCGCTGATTTCATTCTCATCACGATTGTCGTGTTGGGGATCGAAGCGGGCATTCAAGATCGTATCAAGCATAAGGATATGACCTGGTTTGCCTGGATCGGTCGCCACTGGAATAATCATAAGGAGAAGAAAGCAGCCAACAAACTAACAAAGAAACAAGACATCAACGAAACCACTTTCGCTGAGAAGTAATCATAAGCCTGAGTCGCACATGCGGCTTTGGCTTTGTATTTTAATACAAAGGAGATCATTATGCCTATCAACATCGTCAAGCGCCCGAACGGTGACGTCAACAAGATCGAATGCGAGAACGTTCGTCTGATCTGGACAAATTTCGCAGGTCGCGAAGGCAAGTACAATCCGGCCGGCAATCGCAACTTTAACATCGTCCTCGAGGAATCCGATGCCAAAACGCTTCAGGACCTTGGCCTGAACGTCAAGTTCCATGAGGGCCGTGATGAAAACGATCCGGGCATCTACACGCTTCAGGTGAAGATCAACTTCAAGTCCTACAATCCTCCGGAGATCTGGATGAAGAATTCGCACGGCAACGCCCAGTTGGATGAGGATTCCGTCAAGATGCTCGATCCACTGGTGTCTGCCGACGCCGTGACCGAGTCGTGGCTGAGCTTCAATCTGAACCATTACGAACAGTTCACCACCGCATATTTGCAGAAGCTGCTGGTGACGGTTCAGGAATCCGATTATGAAGCTCGGTTCTTCGACGAACCGGATTCCGCCATGAACACCATGACATTCCACAAGGTGGAGAAGGACTGATCATGTCATATGATAATCGAACCCCAAGGCCTAGCGTCTTGAAGGTCTGCATCTATTCCATCCTCACCGGAGGGTTATATTTCTTCTGGTGGTTTGTCAAGACCTTGTCCGGCGGTTATCGCTGACATGACATCACGACAGGTATGGGCCTTCATCGGCCTGTACCTGTCCTTTATTTTTGAAAGGTATACTCATGATTGATTTTGACACTCTCGACGGCGAGAAACTCATTGATCAGGCATCCAAGCAACATGCCGATGTCTGCAAAGCCTCGGCACAGATCGCATCTCGATACGCGGATATCTCGGATCTGGTCAAAGGCAAGCATGTCGATATGAGCGCGGAGCATCTCGAACGATACAAGTATCCGACGGTATATTTGGACCCGGATCGTATGGAAGAGATCGAAGATGCTCACGGCAATCCGGTGATTCATATCTGGATGGAGTGCATGGATTGCACCGCCAGCGGTTTCATTGACATCAAGGATCAGGAGGAACTCCATGATAACAAGCAACACCCGAAACCTGCCAAGTCGCAGCGAGCCAGTGGCAACCGCATGGGTGGCGGAGACGTCTCGGAAAAGTATTGCTAGGGCTCGTCATGTCTCCTATCTGCCGAGCAACTTCGATCGTCTCTGGGAGATCTTCATGCTGATATTCCCGGACGACGCATCGAACGTCGAATCGGCTGAGGATTTCGATGATCATTCATTGAGACTGGTCATCAACAGAGAGACCAGGAGATTCTACGATGACGATCAATACGAAATCGACGACTTGACCGAATATGCGATATTCGCCGTGGAATTCGGCCGATGGTATCTGTGGACGAAGGAGGCGAACTTCAGTGGCGAATTATGAACCTGAAACGCCTGATTCGGACGTCTACGACAAACACGCCAAAGAGACATTCGAATATGTCTTGCCGGAACTCGCCAACAGCGTCTTCGAATACAAATCCGCTGGACCGCATGGGGTGAGCTTCATCACCGGTAGCGGCGATGTATTTCTCTGGTACGAGCTGGCGCCATATTCCAATGATCCATCACAGATTCGATGGATCCTTGAGCATGTTTGCCAGAAGGAACGTCCGGTTGAGAATACGGATCGTCCGATGGCACTGGAAACCAAATACGATTGATATATCTATACATAAGGAGCAATCATGTCTGATACGACTTTTTCGCCATTCATAACCATGTCCAGCACATCATTCTCACCAATCATGATATATAACAGCATGTCTCTCGCTGTCGAAAATATGCGAGAATGTCAATGTGATACACCTTTGGCTATGACCAAGCCGATGGCCATTCCCCACAAAGGCCGCGTGTATGTATGCACGAGCTATTGCCCGTTCTGCGGAGCGACCCAACACGTTACGGCGGATGCCAAGATGTTTCTGAATACCGCTCCTGCGGATATTTGGAGACTGGATGCGGACAAGATCTACGAATTCGTCTCGAGGATCAACGATCTTGGATATTTGCCGAAACATGCCGGGTCTGATAATCTCGCATGGACGTTCCCGCAAATGTATTCCGATGGAACGTTCTCAACAAACGTCTTCAACCTCGCCATCGGCCGTGGTCTCACGGTCCGGGCTCCGGAGTGCTATATTCTGCGAGACGAACAGCTCACGGTTTTCGACACCAAACTGCTGGATGAATTCGACCAGCTCGGAATCCTTGGCCTGATCTATCCGAAGGAGCCGGCCCATGCCAACGCCTGACGAATATCGCAGCGCACGGTGCCTGCTTGGTCTCACACAGCATCAAGTCGGCAAGATGATGAAGATCCGTCGTGAGACCGTGGGACAGCTGGAGTCCATCAATCCCGACACGCCGCGAACCTGGGAGGCGTATACACGCTACTACGACGTGTGGCTGCGCGAATATGCCCGTATCAAGCATCCGGATTTGTTGTTCGCCGTCGAGGCGATTCTCAACGGCAACCGTACAGTCATAGCCTGGCTTGGCGAACAAGACGATCCCGACAGCGATCCTCGTCACGGACGTCATCGTCCGAATCGTATCGTGGAGCTCAATCTGGTGTTCCCTACCATCATGGAGACGTCGCAATATCTCATCAAGCATGGCTACACCGATGAGGATCCTCATACGGTCCAGACCAAGATCTCACAGATACTGAACGGATATAGGAAACAACGGACATTATGCGGCTTCCACTTCGAAGACGTATGATGAGAAAGGATATTTGCCATGGCTCCGGCCAGCGTATTCGACAAGGCTCACAGACAGCTATCATGCCATGCTGGAGCCTCGATCAGCATCGGACCATATTTGCGATGGAAGCTCAAGAACCTCGGATTCGAATACGATCCCGTCGAGGATACCTGGTTCTGGGGATGGAAGAAGAAAGTCCGTCTCAACCTCGATCGATCCATCGGCATGTTCTGCTGGAGCGCTTCGGTGATGACGGCCAAGGCGCCGGCATCCTATGTGGATGATCGGCATGCCATTATCAGCTGGAATCAATCGGAAGAGGAGTTTCTTAAGCTGAAACGCTCGACCATTGCGTATTATATCGGCGATATGGTGCGAAAACACAGGCCGATTGTGACGAAATGACCGAAAATGCTATCTCAACATGTGGCCAGGAAACATATATCGCGTTTCGTGCACATATTGTGCACATTTCGCGAGGTTTCTGTGGCCACATGTTGTATTTAGCGTAAAAACCTAGTACTTTGTCCGGCTAAAGTACTAGGTTTGATATAATAAGGAGTAAACAATGAACTATCAAATGATTGAATACGCAGTTCGTCGTTACATTGATGAAAAGAAGTTGTTCAATGGACGAAAAGATTACCACCTGTCTATAAAGACTGGAGGGTATATTCGAGGAAACTACTTCGCATTTGTTATAACGGATCTGTCTGATGATGATAGAATTTATGAAGTTACGAGTTTGACGAATTCGAAGTCGATTGCCGTAACAAGTTATATTCAAGAGAATGCTGATCCGTTCTTTGTTTGATAGATAATAAGGAGTAATCATGCCTGGTGTCAACTTACGACAGTTTCAGCACGAGTGCGTGCAGGCCCTGAGGTCGGGCAAGGTGTTGGCGGCCGGAGTTGGCGCCGGCAAGTCCATCATGGCGTTATATTGGTACGTCACCAAGTGCTGTACGGTACGGACCTCGCATAACGCCAATGGCGAACTATTCCAGATCATGCCGGGGAGTCCGGATCTGGTGATCATCACGACTGCCAAGAAACGCGATAACCACGAATGGGATGACGAGCTCTATCGCTACGCCCTGCATCAGGGTGAGAATTCGAAGAAGATGGGTAGGGTTCATGTCACGGTGGATTCGTGGAATAACATCATGAAATACGTCGATACGTCCGCTGTATTCATATTCGACGAGCAGCGTGCCATTGGTTCCGGCGCCTGGAGCAAGGCATTCGTGCGGATCGCCAGACGTAATCCCTGGGTGATGCTGAGTGCGACTCCCGCCGACACCTGGAGCGATTGGTGTCCGATATTCGTCGCGGATGGGTTCTATCGCAATCGAACCGAGTTTTTTCGTCGTCATGCAGTATATTCCCGGTACACGAAGTATCCGAGAATAGACCGCTGGATCGATGAGGACTATCTGAACCGATGTCGCGACCACGTGCTGGTGACCTGCGAGGTGCCGAGAGAGACCGAACGCGTGGTGCATCAGCTGACCTGCGCATATGATAAGGAGACGGTTCGCAAGGCGATGAAGACACGGTGGAATCCTGAGACGGAGGAGCCGTTCCTCAACGCCACGGAGCTGTGCTTTTATCTGCGTAGGGTGATCGATACGGATCCTACACGTCTGTCGTACGCCGCACATGTGGTACGTGATCATCGCAAGGTGATCATATTCTACACGCTGCGTGCCGAACTGGAACAGATTCTGAAGCTTGAGGAGGTCACGGGAGTACCGGTCTACCAGTACAATGGCGGCCGGCACGATGATCTGCCTCAGGGGAATTCCTGGGTGTATGCGGTGCAGTTTCAGGCTGGATCCGAGGGTTGGAATTGCACGAGCTGCAACACGGTCCTGTATTGGTCGCTGCCGTACAGCTACAAACAGGCGGAGCAGGCGGCCGGTAGGATCGACAGGTTGGATACATCATATAAGACCCTGAACTACTATATCATGCGATCGTTCGCGCCTTTGGATCTGGGAATCATCCGGGCGCTTCGGAACAAGGAGGATTTCAACGCCTCCGGGTTCTTGAGGAGCAGTGCGCGACAAAAGGAGTAACCATGCCTAAAGGGAGAACCGAAGTTGTCTATATTTTCCTTGGACAACGTAACATGCAATATAATCCATTTGAGATCTGCGAGCTTCGAGAATGGATCGAAGCTAAGGTGTTACTATGCTCGCATAAGAATGTGAGTTATGGTATCAGCGACGCCTATAGAATTGAACGAGAACCGGTCATGCTGAGGCCGGATGGGTATACTGTGGATCTCTATAATGAAACTCGGAGGGTGGTGTGCCCGAATTGCGGGAAACGTAAGACCGTCGTGTTTCAGGCTTATGATACATCCTCTGTATGGTACCAGGAAACACGGTTTGATTATGGTAAGGAGTGATCATGCGTATCAATGAATTCGAATTGGTTAACCCGATGAGTAATGTGCAGACTACTATTGCGAGATTGATCGATCATCGTGGGTCATGCGATGATCTGTTGCCGAGACATGAGATCATCATGAGTGATATTCTGCTGTTGCAGACGGATCTTGCACATCCTGAGATATCATATGATATGACCGAGGCGAAGATCAATGCCTATTGCCCCCGCTGTAGGAGACATGGATCCGGATGGATCGAGACCAACGGATGGTTTTCTGCGGTGTCACCATCACGTGGAGTAGTGATTCGTCGTGCTATGGATGAGCTTCCTGCTCGTATGGATAGACATGGTCGTGTTTGCGGGCATCGTCGTTTGATGATATCTTCCGCGGTTCGATCGAAGGATATCGCGTTCCATGTCAGGGAGGAGAACACCAGGAATTATAGCTGGTTCAAGAAGCGTAAGGCTTTGGCGAAGCAGTGGTTCCCGTTGAGTAGCGGTGACGAACAGTATCATTTGGTATGGTGTCCGGACTGTTTTGCAATGACTTGCGTGGACGTAGGAAAGATGTCTTTTACGCGGTACGACCCCTCAAACGCCAGTTTTAAAGGGAGTGAATGGTACTAAAAAGCAGTTCTGAATGTGTACAATTTGTGTGACAAAAGCACTTCTAAATGTGTACAATTTGTGTGACATGTGTACAATTTGTGTGACATGAGCGAAAATGGCCTCGAGAGGGTAAAATGGCCAAAATCGGTTTTGTCACACAAATTGTACACACAAATCGGTTTTGTCACACAAATTGTACACATTTGAAAACGTCTTTTAGAGCCTGAAAACGTTGAAATTTCAACGTTTTTGGGGTTTTGAGGGTGTTTTTCTGTGTGTACAATTTCTGTGACCTACTTCTATTCCGAATGGGGAAGAGAGAAAATAATATTATCTGTAAGTATAGAAGAAGTAAAAGTATGTCACACAAATTGTACACATTTGAAAACCACTTTTTTGCAGAAAGGAACCGTCATGACTTATTTCATCCTCGATGGCAATCGAGAAACCATTTACGAAATCGCTCACGACATGATCGGGTGCAGATGTCAACCCGGGACTCCGGTATGCATCAGTATCCCGAAGATCGATCCGGATGAACTCACGCCTCAGGAACGCCGTAATTTTTCCATGAACGATTTCGTTCTGGCGTGTTATTGTTCCGGATGTCGAAAGCGAACCAAACTCATGGTACCGCTCGATAAGATCCCTCACGTCGATGCCGATGCCATCCGACAGATCGCACAGCAAATGTCGACAGAGGGGATAAATTGCAACCATGACCGAGAGAGCTGGGAAGTGACCGCACCAGTCATTCGAGATGATGCTCCGAGTCAAATCGATTTGAATGGTGTTCGCTTGTTGTTGCATATCGTCTACTGCGTGAAGTGCCGGCATCTTGTACATGTGTACATTACCGATGCCCATCGAGTGTATTAGGAGGAACCATGCGTTTTCGCGAACCAATATTCGAACAGCCCATGCGTGTCATGGAAGATGATCATATCTGCCAGGACATCGACGACTACAGCTACTATGCCGGAATGCAGCTGGAGGACGCCAAGCGCGAACTCGTCGAGCATAACGGCGATGAGATCATCAAGATCGGATGGATGCATGTAGTGCCTTTGCATCCTGTTCGGAAGTACCAGGATCATCCGATTAAGATCACCACGCTTCGATATGGCACTTCGGAAGTATTTCCGAATATCTATGAAGCAAGCATCAAGAAAGGGTTTAGTCTTTCTTCGTTGCGAGATCTGTTGTGTGGAAGAGGTATATGGTCTGATAACTTCATTGCCGAATACATCTAGATCGTTGTGCACATTTGTGCACAAACATCGTCTCGTACATTCCCCATAATGGATAGAATATACATATAACTACAGGTATCTTCCGTATTTTACGGTTGGAGGTTTTCCATGGTTTTAGAGCGAGACTTCCAGCGCAAACTGGTCAAGCGATTGAGGACAGAGATTCCAGGATCCATTGTCATGAAAGCTGATGCGAACCAAGTACAAGGCATCCCGGATCTCTTGATTCTCGCACATGGCCGATTTGCTTCACTGGAAGTCAAACGCTCTGCTACCGCATCTCATCGACCGAATCAGGATCACTTCGTCCAGAAGATCAACGACGATGGCGGCTTCGCTTCGTTTGTTGATCCTTCGAATGAAGACGATGTGGTTGACCAAGTCAAGCGATATCTATCCAAAGCCTAGGGAATCACGGCTTTTCATTTTAGGAGTTCACATGGCATTCACGTTCAATCAGCATACTGACCTTGAAGGCAAGCACGCATATTTGAGTGCCAGTCATCATGTCTGGCTCAACTATGATGATGAGCACTTCAAGGATATCTTCTATTCGAACCTCATGAAGGAGCGCGGAACGCAGCTTCACGCTTTTGCCGAGTTTGCGAATAGGATGGGCCGAAAGATGCCGCGCAATCATGAGACCATTAACGAGTTCATCAATGATGGTCTCGGATATAACATGAGTCCAGAAGTGGTGCTCTATTACAGCGAGTATTGTTTCGGGACTGCCGACCTTATCGGTTTTGATCCCAAGAAGAAATTGCTTCGTGTGTTTGATCTCAAGACCGGTCAGAAGGATGTGCTCGAGTTCGGACAGCTGCATGTGTATTGCGCTCTGTTCTGTCTCGAGTACAACATCAAACCAGATGACATCAATTTCGAATGCCGACTCTATCAGAATGATGAAGTTCGCATTGAAGAGTTTACTGATCCGGAAACTATCAAGGATATTATGAATCTTATCGTTCATGATGATAAGATGATTCGTGAACTTCGCGCCGAAGCGAAAGCCAACAAATTGATCTTCTAGAAAGGAGCGGATTATGGCTGAAGAGTCATATTCTGGTGATGACGAGTCGTTGTATGACTTCGAGCATTACGGTACTCCACATCAGGGTGCCACTCCGCATTCCGGACGGTACAAATGGGGTTCCGGAGATGAAGATTCCTTAACCAGAGCCAATGGCTTGCTGGGTCAAGTGGCTAGGCTCAAAGAGCAAGGGATCAGAAATTCCACAGAGATCGCACGAGCGCTTGGCATGACTACAACCGAGTACCGAGCACGATATTCCATGGCGTGGAATGAAGCCGAGAACTATACTCGCAACCGAGCGCTGAATCTTCAGAAGCAAGGTTGGGGTGCTACGGCTATCGGCAAAGAACTTGGACGTTCCGAATCGACAGTCCGTGGCTGGCTTAAAGATGGTCGTGAAGTTCGTAAGGACATCGCCACCGATATCTCAGAAAAGCTCATGGCTTCGGTTCCGAAGAACGGTGGCCTTGACATCGGTAAATCCTCAGAATTATATCTGGGAACTTCTGCCGATAAGCTCAAGGTCGCAGTGCAGATGGCGGTCGATAAGGGTTACGAAGTCCACTACATGTATGAGAATCAGCTCGGTACTGGTCCTGGCCAGAAGACGACCCTTAAGCTGTTGACTGCTCCTGGTGTCAAGGTTTCAGGTCCGGAAGGTCTGTATGCTCATCGTGAGCGTATTGCTTCTTTGGCGAAGAACCTTGATGACATTCCAGAAGGATCTTCCGGAGCACTGAAGCCTCCAGTATCAATCGATAGCAAGCGAGTTAAGATCGTTTATGCCGAAGACAAGTTTGCTGGTTTCAAGGGCGTCGAACGAGATGGCGTGATGCTGATTAATCCTAAGGCTCCTGATCTTCAGTTGCCGGATGGCAAACGTTACGCTCAGGTTCGAATTGCCGTTGATGGTACTCACTACCTCAAAGGCATGGCACTTGTTGGTGATCCTCGGTCGTTCCCTCCTGGTGTCGATGTGGCCTTCTGCACCAACAAGCACAAGGGTACTCCGAAGATGGATGTTCTGAAGAAGATGCAGACCATCAAGTCTGCCAACGGAACAGAAGTCATCGATACGGAGAACCCGTTCAAGGCCGCGGTGCGTTTGCAGCCCACTTATGTGGATCCGAAGACCGGTAAGAAGAAGCAATCTGCCCTGAATATTCTGAACACCGAAGGCGACTGGGATGGTTGGTCGAAGAATCTTCCATCTCAGATGCTTTCCAAGCAGGAACCTTCATTTGCTTCTCAGCAACTCGGTATCGCTCTGGATCGTTCTCGATTGAATCTGAAAGAAATCAAATCGTTGACCAATCCAGTTGTTAAGCAAAAGCTTCTTCAAGAGTTTGCTGACGAATGCGATTCCGCTGCCGTTTCTTTGAAGGCCGCCGCTGTCCCACGTCAGAAGTCTCATGTGATTCTTCCAATCAATTCGTTGAGTGATCGTGAGATCTATGCGCCGAATTATCGAAATGGCGAGAAGGTGATGCTAGTTCGATATCCGCATGCTGGTCGATTTGAGATGCCTGAACTTGTGGTGAACAATCGCAACAAGGAAGGTCTCAAATACATCGGCAATGCCAAGGATGCAGTGGGCATTAATTCTAAAGTAGCCGAACGTCTATCAGGTGCTGACTTCGACGGAGATACTGTTCAGGTAATTCCGAATAAAAGTGGTCAGATTAAGAACGCCGCTCCATTGAAAGGACTTCAAGGATTTGATCCTAAGGAATCATACGCCTTGCCAAAGGACATCAAGCCCAATGACAAACGTTTGATTTCTCCGGAGATGAAGCAGCGTCAGATGGGTATCGTATCTAATCTGATTACCGATATGACAATCAAAGGCGCTCGTCCTGACGAATTGGTTCGAGCAGTTCGCCATTCCATGGTGGTGATTGATTCCGAAAAGCATAAGCTTGATTGGAAACAATCCGAGACTGATAATAACATCAAGGCTCTCAAGGAGAAGTTCCAAAGTGGTGGAGCTTCTACACTTGTTTCAAGAGCTAAGGGTGTGGTCCGTCTTCCGGAGCGTAAGCCCCGATCCATGAAGAATGGCGGTCCGATCGATCCTGAGACCGGTGAGAAGCGTTACGAACTTACCGGCGAGTCTCATGGTCGAGCAGTTCGTAATTCGAAGGGTGAGGTTGTTCGTTATGAAACAGTCCCCAACCTTACGAAGTCTACGAAACTTGCCGAGGCTAAAGATGCTAGGGAACTTTCTTCTGGTACTTTGATGGAATCTATTTATGCTCGTTATTCTAACGGCATGAAAGATTTGGGTAACCAATCTCGAAAAGCCTACCTTCAGGCGGAGCCTTTCAAAGTAGACCCCCAGGCGAGAAAACAATACGCCCCTGAAGTTAAGAAGATGGTAGCTCAGCTCAATGAAGCCAAGAAGAACCAACCTCTAGAACGCCAGGCTCAGGTCATAGCCAACGAGAGGCTTCGCGCCATCAAGGAAGATCATCCTGACTATGACAAAGAAGATCTCAAGAAGGCTGGACAAAAAGAACTCAAACGAGCTAGAGCTATTGTTGGTATTCAATCCAAGAGGGTGGATCTTACGGATCGAGACTGGGAGGCAATTCAAGCAAGGGCCATCTCAGCTAACAGGCTTCGTGAGATACTGCAATACGCCGATCCTGATCGAGTTCGAGAACTGGCTACTCCGAGAAAGAAAGAAAAGCTTCCTTCTTGGGCTATTGCTAGAGCGAAATCGCTCATGAATGCTGGCTATACTAATGCAGAAGTTGCAGATGCTTTGGGTATTTCAACTTCAACATTGTCTGAGAACCTTGGGAAGTGATGAAGTATGACATTATCACCACTAGAGCAAGCATGTCTTAGGCATGATGTATTGGTAACTACAGTGGACAATCCTATCAATCCATTCGTTGATTTTGAAGGATGGATGAATCTAGACATTGCTATGGGCTATGACACATGTGGTCTAGTTAGCCAAATGTTCATGGGTTATGACAACATGTCTGATGAGGATCAAGCAATCGAGTATGCTCGAATGATTCGAGATCTCTTTGCTCATGATCCTTTGGGTGTGTACACATTAGCCAAACGTCCATCATGGCGTGAAGTTCCATCTGCTGCCTCAAATGAATAGCATGATGTGATTGCACATGCAATTGCATCATGTTGCTCGTCATTGTTAACATGCATGAATAGTAACAGCAACAATGATGAATGACGATGGATGATGTGATTCATATGAGTAACAAATAGCATTTGCTTATATGAATCACATCATTCATTATACTATTCGTTGTCGTGATTGACGATGATCATTATTAATCATCATTCATTGATGTTAATTGTTATCATTCATTGCTATTGCAAATTGAAATCAATCAAACGCGAATGAATTAACTTTCATTCAACTGCAACCATCTATTGGATGGTTTGTAAATGTAATTTATAATTCATATCAAAGAATAATTTTGAATTTA
>OAUU01000205.1_pt1 | contig 59504 bp, 46 predicted proteins | sample 1501381 | NCBI WGS metagenome assembly OAUU01 (sample SAMEA2580057, study PRJEB22360) | human gut metagenome | reverse complement strand
AGCATAGGGTACAAAATCCTTGAGGAAAATGTGTCAACTAATCTTGACAAAATCATTACGATACGCTTACTATGGAACAGTTTGCAAATCTGATTGAAGTGCTGAAGCTGTCCAAGCACATGAACAGCCCGATCAGCCAGCGTGGTAAAGGCAGTATGACCCATGGCAAGGGAAAAAGAAAACGCAAATAATATTGGACTATAAAAACAAAAACCGCTGCAACTTCTATCCTGCAAGGGGATGAAAATTGCAGCGGTTTTTCGTACACTCAAAGGGTTACGAGGAATTTATTCTGTCTTCAAAGTTGATTGGAGCATCGTGAAATATCTTCAATAGTTTTGTTTGCCAAGCAGTCGGTTCGTCACTTACTGTTTCCTGTTGGGTTAACACGCATAAAAGATTAGAGCCGCAGTCCAAATTACAGGACTACGGCTCCTTGACTTTGCTTTAAAACGTTATTTAGTCGTGGCAGTGATGATCTCCACAGTTATGGCTACCACACCCATGATCGCTGCATACGTGCTCCTCACCGTGATGGTGATCGTGATGATTGCACTGTACATTGGGATTGTAATCTAACTTCCCATCAAGAAAAGCCTTAACAACAACATCCGCATTGCCGGATACGCCACCGTACAGCTTAATACCGGCAGTCGCCAGCGCCATCTGCGCACCGCCGCCGATGCCTCCGCAGATCAACACATCTGCATTCAGCGCAGAAAGGACACCGGCCAGTGCACCATGACCGCTGCCATTGGTGTCAATAACCTGAGAAGCAACAATTGCGCCGTTTTCCACATCATAGACCTTGAATTGTTCTGTGTGACCGAAGTGCTGGAATATTTCTTCGTTCGCATAAGTAACTGCAATTCTCATTTTGTGTATTCTCCTATCATGCAAGAATATCCTTTGCCAGAATTTCTTCTTTTCTCTTAAGCAGATCATCCGTGGACAGATCCGCTTCCAGTTTTTCAGTTCCAAGGCGATCAATGGCAGCACCAAGGCGCTCCTTGGCATAGGCATTTTCCTTGAACCACAGCATAACTTTTTCGATCATATCGGGAATTTCGGCTTCCGTATATGTATTTGACAGGAGAGTTCCCATTCTCTGTTTCTTGCCCCAGGTTCCGCCTACATAGATACGGCAGACAGATTCCGCTTCCTTGGGAACAGCTCCGAAGGGACACTTGCCGACACAAACACCGCACTTGGTACACTTGCTTCCGTCAATCACAGCCTTTCCGTCTACCATGGACACAGCCCTGGAAGGGCAGCTTTCAGCCACAGCACACTTCTTGCAGCCACGACAAATATCCGGATCAAAGGAGAATTTCTTGCAGCCTTCGATACCTACATCATTCAAACTGGGCTTCATGCAGCTGTTTGGGCATCCGCCAACGCCTATTTTGAACTTATGAGGAAGCTTTACATCCTTCATGCCGATATAGAACCGATCATAGATTACTTTGGCAAGTGCCTGCGTATCAATATTTCCATATACACAGGTCGTACCCTTGCAGGCGGTGATGGGACGAACTTTTGCACCGGTGCCGCCAAAGTAAAGACCACGCTCTGCCATAAAGACTTCCGCTTCCGGAATCATCTCAAAGGGAATGCCTACGATCTCAGCAGCAAGACGGGATGTGAATATTACTTTACCATTACCAAACTTTTCCGCACACTCCGCAATGGCATGGAGTTCATCTGGTGTGAACAGGCCGCCAACAGTGACGATTCTGCCTGAGAAGCATTCTGTCCCTCTGTTCAGCAAAAAGCCTCTGCCCTTAATACTCGTAATTTGTTCTTTTGAAAGACTCATTTTATATACCTTTCCTATTCTGTCAAGCCTAAATTTATTGATTTTATAGGCTTTGACGATTTTTATTTACCTCAAAAACAGAGCCGGGAGTGATGGATATCGTAGTATCATGTACCGAATAGCTGATAAATGGATATAGTTTTAAAAGCATCCCTTTTGTTTGCTTTATAAAGGCTATTTTCCCTCTGATCAACTATGATGATGAACCTTCCGTGTCTAAGGGGATCATGTCCCAACTTCCTTCGTCCCATCTACCATACACTGAGTGCCAGCCAAGCTCCTAAACGGGGTCATGCCCCACGGAAAAAAACGATGCCGGCTACAGCTCTTGTTTTTATGTTTGATTGTTACTGACCTGCATTCACCTGTCGTGGTACTGATTTATTCAGTGGACGCTATACCATCTCAGGTTCTTGTTGGTCTTTTGCAGATGTAGTCCGTTCCGGACTCCATCATTTACGGGTTTCTGTTCCAGAACCCTGTCCAGTCTCCGATGTATTCCTTCAGCCACTCGACAGAGTTCTGGATTTGCTTCTTTTATTTACTATGCTGCCATTGGTGCATGTGAAGCCGTTGGTCGTTTGATATCTTCCAACAGTTTCTGCGGATCATAAGTTGTCCCTGTCTTTAGGATCGTGTAAATCACCCTCAGTATCTTGCAGGCTATCACAACCAGTGACTGCATCTTTTTCAGCGGATTGTTGGTTCGTGTTGTATAGTACTCATGTAGCTGCTTAAATTCATCTGCATGCGACACCGCTGACTTTGCTGCCTGGAACAGCCAGTACCGGAGTCTTTTGCGTCCTCTGTGGCTGATTTTCGTCTGGCCTTTATGCTTGCCTGAACTGCATGCCACCAGCCCCATCCCGCTTAGCTTCTGGATTTCCTTCACATCATCAAATCTGCTGATATCTCCCATTTCTGCCAGTATTCCAGCCAGTATGTTTTCACCTACACCTTTGATTTCAAGTATGTTTTCTGCGCAAGGTATTTCCCTGCATTTTTCATGTAATGTACTTTCAACCACAGCAAGCTGCTCATCCAGCTTCAGGATCTGTTCTGCATACCATTTCACTGCCTCACGCCCTGCATCCGTTCCATCCGTTAATCCCACACTTTTCTCTGCATAGCTCACGATTTCATTGGCTCTGCTGTAACCGCGTCCTCTCAGTTTTTCATTGTGCCAGATATTTTTTATGCCTTCTGCTCCCAGTGCTGTGATATCCGATGGGATAGCTGATACTTTCAGTACTTCCAGAGTAAATGCCCCATCTATTTTTCCAAATGCGTCCATGTGTTCTGGAAAATAGATTTTTAATTCCCTGTGAAGGCGGTTGATATTTCTTATCCTGTCTTCGGTAAGCTGATCCCTGAACATGGAGAGTCTTCTCATGTCCGCATAAACTTTTTCTGGAAAATAAGGCATTCCGTAGTTTCCATCTTTCACAAGATTTGCGATCAGTTGCGGATCTTTTCTGTCATCCTTGAGCTGGCTATTGTCTTCTATTTCTTTACTCTGCTTTACAGCATATGGATTTACCCGGACAACGCTGATTCCGTTAGAAATCATCCATGCAGCCAACGCAAACCAGTAGTGGCCTGTCGGTTCAAGACCCAGCACTATCTGTTTCTTATCGTGTTTTGCCGCAAGTGCCATCACCCATGCCTTGGCATTTTCAAAGCCTTCTGAAGTATTGCTGAATTCGAATGCTCCACGGCTTAACTCCCTTCCCCTGACATCGATTGCCCTGATATAATGATTCTCACTGCCTATATCGCATCCTACTATAAGCATGTCATCCGTGATGAAAGAGAGTTTATCGTTCTTGGCAAATTTACCGTTTGTTTCAAGTTCACGCCAAGTATAGGACCTCAGTTCTTTTTCTACCACCTCTATTTTCTTGTTCAATTCTTCTTTTGACAAAAGATTAATTGCCTGATTTTCTACATTTACTTGCTTTTTTGTTCTTCTTGCTTTAACATTCATCTTGAATACCTCTTGTGTTTTTAGATTTTACCAACTGGCAGGTCAGTAATAATCTAAATTTACTTGAGGTATTCTTTTTGGTCAATTCCTTTTACTCTTTAAAGTATACAGGAAGCTTTCTATAGTAATTGACATCCGGCTACCAATCCTTTATAATTATAAGCGGCATATGCCATTTATATTTTATCAATGAATAGAGCATATGTCAATAATTATTGAGAGGTTTCCACGATCATATATGAGAAAATGTTATAAGATTATCGCAATAATCATCTGTTTTTCTGTACTGTCCAGTCTGATTACAGCTTGCAGTTCTAAACAGTACGAATACGATCAAAGTGCTGTAACATTTACGGATGCCCTCGGCAGAGAAGTATCTGTTCCAAAAGAGCCGGAACGGGTAGCAGCACTCATTGGCAGCTTTGCAGATGTGTGGATGCTTGCTGGTGGTTCCGTGTGTGCTACGGCAGAAGATGCCTGGGACGATTTTGGATTGGCGTTGCCGGATGCAGCAAATATTGGCGGTGCGCACTCACCAAATCTGGAATTGATTTTTTCTGCAAACCCTGATTTTGTGATTGCAAGCGCATCTACCTCCTCAAATATAGAGATGAAAGAAACGCTGGAAGCCGCTGGAATTACAGTCGCCTATTTTGATGTGGATAATTTTTCGGATTATTTGGCAATGCTGGATATCTGCACGGATATTACCGGAAGAAAAGACTTGTACGAACGCAATGGTTTGGCAATTCAGTCTCAGATAGAAGATATTAAACAGGCCATCGAAGAACGGGCACTGCCAGAGGATCAGCGAACAGTTTTATTGCTCCGGGCCCATTCCAGTTCAGTTAAGGCAAAGGGCAGCAAGGGAACGATTCTCGGCGAAATGCTTGCTGACCTTGGCTGCATCAATATTGCCGACAGCGATACATCCCTTCTTGAAACTTTGAGTGTAGAAAGTATCATACGGCAGGAACCTTACAGAATTTTTGTTGTTACTATGGGTGATGATACAGAAAAAGCGATAGATAACCTCAATCAGATGATGAATGAGAATCCTGCATGGGGAACCCTGGATGCTGTCGCAGAAGGCAGACTTCATCTTATGGAGAAAAAACTGTTTAATATAAAACCGAACGCAGATTGGGCAGAATCATATGAAAAACTCAGTGAAATATTACTCACAGAATAACAGAATAAGATGGCTGTACATTGTTGGAATCGTATTTCTGGGCGTTTCGGCAGTGCTGGGGATTATCCTTGGCAGTACCTCTCTTTCTATCTCTGAAATAGCGGAAGCTTTTCAAAAAGGATTTAACGCATCTGCTGGAACACGGATTTTTGCCTATTCCAGACTGCCAAGAACGCTGGCCTCCTTAGTGTGCGGTGCGGCACTTGCTGTATCCGGTGCGGTGATTCAGGGTGTTCTGGCAAATCGCCTTGCTTCCCCAAGCATCATTGGTGTAAATGCCGGTGCAGGTCTTGCCGTGACCGTATGCACAGCGCTTGGAATCTATGGAGGATGGCAGTTGTCGTTCTTTTCATTTATCGGTGCTTTTGCAGCGGTGATGCTCGTTAGTTTTGGTGCAAAACATTGGGGTGCATCCCGTGGTACCGTTATCCTGATCGGTGTTGCCATGAACAGCCTGCTGGGAGCCATTTCGGATACAATTATTACCTTTATCCCTGAAGTCGGTGTGATGAGCAATGATTTTAAGATTGGCGAATTTTCTTCGATTACATACCCAAAACTCATCCCTGCCACGGTAACGATATTGATCGTGATTGTCATTCTATCCACCTTGCATAACGAACTGGATGTGCTGACATTGGGAGAAGAAAATGCACAGGGGCTTGGCTTGAACACATCGGCCATGAGAACACTGTTTCTGCTGTTTGCGGCACTTCTTTCCGGGTGTGCCGTCAGTCTTGCAGGTCTTTTGTCCTTTGTGGGTCTGTTGGTTCCCCATGCAATCCGCCGTGTTGCAGGAAGCAAATCCTCTGATTTGATCGGACTGTGTGCAATATATGGCGCAGGCTTTGTATGCCTTTGCGATACTTTGGCAAGAACAGTATTTGCACCTTATGAAATCCCTGTTGGAATCATTATGGCGTATCTTGGTGCTCCATTCTTTGTGTTCATCCTTGTCAGAGGGAAAGGAGGGCACGGGCGTGATTGAATTGCAACATATATCTGCCGGATATGGCAGGCAGGCTGTCTTAAATGATGTGTCTGTAATATTTGAAAAGGGAAAACTGACAAGTATCATTGGTGTGAATGGATGTGGCAAAAGCACCTTGTTAAAAGCGACCCTCGGCATAGTCCCTATCAGCGGGGGCTGTATCAACATAGACGGCCCTTCTCTGAGGAAAATGAGCAGAAATGACATTGCCCGCAAGGTCGCTTACCTTTCTCAAGGAAAAAGCACGCCCGATATGACAGTAGAACAGTTGGTTCTTCACGGTAGATTTCCTTACTTAAATTATCCGAGACGCTATACGCAAAAAGACTACGAAATTGCATTTTCAGCAATGGAGCAGACGGGTATCGCAAAACACGCCAGAAGATCATTGCATAACTTATCCGGAGGAATGCGTCAAACGGCCTATATTGCTATGGCTCTTGCGCAAAACACGGATTATGTATTTCTGGACGAACCAACAACCTACCTCGATATTTCTCATCAGCTTGAACTGATGAAAACATTGAGACATCTTGCGGACGGCGGCAAGGGAGTTATTACGGTAATGCACGATCTTCCAATGGCTTTCTCCTTTTCAGACAAAATCATACTTATGAACGAGGGAGCAATCCTTAGTGATGATGCTCCGGAGCAGATCTGCGGGCAAAATACAATAACACAAGTATTTGGCACATTACTTAACCGTTCGGAAGATGGACGATCCTATAGCTATAAATATTAATTATATCAGCACATCGGCCTTATGCGAATTAGTATAATTTGATAGTTACCACGCATACAGAGATAATTCACATTGCAGAGTGAACAAAAAGTGAATATTCACCCTTACGAGTGAAAATATGGATATAGACATTATTACACGAACACAGCCCACTGATCATTGCTGATCGGTGGGCTGTTCTTAATATTCAGTTATTCTTCCATGACTTCCAGCATCATCCTGGCTCCCAGCTTGAAGCTGTTCTGAAAGATAAGGCAGTCGGTTATTGTCTGAAACTCCCGGACACAATCCGTGTACTTCTCAAACAGTTCCTTTTGCTCATCCGTCATGGTAGCTTTGAGCTTTTCTTCATTCCTGCAAATCAGCTCCTGCAGCTTCTTGTACTCCTTGCAGGAAGATATATCATACTCGGTAGGCTCGATGTTGCCGTACCAAAATTCTTCCAGAAGTCTCATGCCACATCCTCCCCATAGATCATTTCACGGAGGATGATTTCCTCGGCTCGGTTGCGAATGCTGCTCATGGCTCCTACCCATGCCATCTGGTCGGCTGTTTTCAGTTCTTCGGTCACGCCCTCGGATGCCTTCATCTGTTCGATAATCAGGGACAAATGCTCCTGTGCCTGTTCGTTCAAATCAGCCAGATATGTCCAGAGTTGACCGCTCAGGATCAAATCATTAAAAAGGATCGAACGATGCTCTCTGAGGTATTCTCGGTGCATCCGTCCCCATTTACCAATGGGGCGCTGTTCCTCAGAGGACAAGGAAAAAACCGGAATATAGTAATCGCCAATGCGTTCATACCAAAGGCCATTGTTCTCATCATAAATGTGTTTCTTCATCTCAGTCATAGTATTGATCTCCTTATTCTGGTATTAGAATCCGCAAGTCTGACTCTCCAGAAATATTGGTAAATCTTTGGTAAATTTGAGGTCGAAACACAAAAAACGCTTAAAAACGGGGCTTATGAGACGATATGAGACTTTTCATCATGCCCGGTAAATCCTGCCGTGATATAGAAAAAGACCACCGGCACGAAAAACCAGCGCAATGCTTTATTTTTCCCCACGCTTGTGATCGCCTCCAGCAGATCAGAAACAGAAAAACGTGAGGATGCATTTCCCGCTTCTGCCGGAGCTTTGCCCTCCTCCTGCTGTTTCACCGGAATTTTTTTGATTGCAGCGGCCTGCAACAGAACGCAGACAGCACACAGATAAAAGAAGCATCGGAGTACCAGAAGTTTTCCATCGGCCGTGTGGCATCTTCCCATCAGAATCCCGCAGATCACCGGTGCAAGAATGCCAATCACAAACATGAACTGATTCCGAAAGGCATAGACATCGTTTCGCTGCCGCAGTGAAACCGCAGCACCGAACATTGCCTGCCACTGCGCATTGTAAATAGCAAGTGCCCCCGCAGTAAATGCCAGTGATACAAAAAACAGCTCCATACATCTCTCGCCGAGTGCCGGTACACTTCCAAGAAATGCATAGCCGGCACACATCACAAGAAGCGTAAGCATCGGTATCGTCTTTGTCGACTTCAGACGATCCGCCAGAATTCCAAGCGGCAGCAGTGCTGCACACGCTACAATGTTCGGCACCATCTGGATAATACCGATCTGACTGTCGGTTGCACCCATGTTTGTCGCATACAGATTCAGGCCGAAACCGTTGATCGATGTGATATATTGCAGAAATACACCCTCGACGGCAAACAGCAGCATGATCTGCGCAGATGGCGGCATCTTTTTTGCCCGGTAAAACAGACTCTTTTTCATTGCTTCATCCCCCATGCCTTCTTTTGTCATCTTCACGTTCCTGCCCCCTGCCGGATACGTAAAGACTCTGCTTTCATAATGGCAATTTCATGTTCAAATGTCAACAGAAATACCCGGATCCAATGTGAGAATTTTAACGGCATTTTCTGTCAATATTCACAAAAGAAAAAAGGGCATTCTCCCTGTTGAATGCATGGGTTTGGCATAAGAAAAAGGAGCCCCCGTTTTACCTGGGGCTCCGCCTATTGGAAATGTTTATAGCAATCTCAGAAACCAAATTCATCTCCCACCGCAGAACGTGTCTTCTTGCCGGAAGAGGATAAAAAAATTCAGAACTGCTTTTTGCGTTATTTTCGGGGTTTGCTATCAGAATTCGATCTCGCGCAGATATCTGTGCAGCGCATCCTGCCAGGTCGGCAGTTTTTCGAATCCGTTCTCGGTCAGTTTCTCTTTGCTCATGCGGCTGTTGGACGGACGTTTTGCTTTTGCCGGGTACTGGTCAGAGCTTACCGGTGATACACTTACTTTTCCGTAAGCCGGATCGATCTCAGCGGCCTGTTTGAAAATCTCGCAGGCGAACTCATACCAGGAGCAGAGTCCCTCGTTTGTTGCATGGTAGCGGCCGTAGTTCTCTTTCTCTGCCATGTCGACAAGCAGGCGGGACAGGTCGTAGGTGTAGGTCGGGCTTCCTACCTGATCATCTACAACAGTCAGATGATCGTGTGTCTTTCCAAGGTTCAGCATGGTCTTGATGAAGTTCTTTCCGTTCACGCCGAATACCCATGCGATGCGGACGATGTAGAATTTTTTCACCCATTTCTCTACCGCGAGCTCTCCCTCGTATTTCGTCTGGCCGTATACGTTCAGCGGATGACGCTCATCATCCGGCTCCCACGGGCGGGTACCCTGGCCGTCGAATACGTAGTCGGTGGAGATGTAGATCATTTTGCAGTCAAGGTCATGGCAGACTTTTGCGATGTTCTCGGTTCCGACTGCATTGACCTGATGTACTTTTTCTTTTTTGTCATCATCCTCAGCAAGGTCTACAGCGGTCCATGCTGCACAGTGGATTACGACATCCGGGTTTGCTTCGGTAATGACTTTTCTTACGCTTTCTGCATCGGTGATATCCATTTCTTCAATATCAACGCCGATTCCTTCATGACCGCGTTTTGCAAGTTCATTCATGACGTCATGGCCGAGCTGGCCTTTTACACCTGTTACAAATACTCTCATAATGGTTCTCCTTTTTTCTGATTTTGTTATCGTTATGTTTTGTCTGTCTCTTGTTTTTCAGTCTGATTTTCTGTTTGTACCATGAGTATAAAGGATGACGTTATGTCATGGTCAAGCACTTTTTTCAAAAACTGCCCCGGATTTTTCTTCCGGGGCAGTTTTCTTCAACGCTGTTCGCTTTTATTTGTCGATATATTTTCCGTTCATCACGTCCATCAAGTACTGGCCGTACTGGTTTTTCTTCAGCGGCTCGATGTCGGTCAGAAGCTGGTCTTTGCCGATCCAGCCGTTCAGGTAACCGATCTCCTCGAGGCACGCAATCTTGCGGTGCTGATGGGTCTCGATGGTTTTTACGAAGTTGGTTGCCTCTACCAGGCTCTCATGTGTACCGGTATCCAGCCAGGTGAAGCCCTGTCCGAGAAGCTCAACGTTCAGGCTGCCGTCTTCCAGATAGATCCGGTTCAGGTCGGTGATCTCAAGTTCTCCGCGCGGTGACGGTTTCAGGTTCTTTGCATACTCTACGACTTTGTTGTCATAGAAGTACAGACCTGTAACACAATAGTTTGATTTCGGTTTCTCCGGTTTCTCTTCGATGGAGATGGCTTTTCCCTCGGAGTCAAATTCTACGATTCCGAAACGCTCCGGATCATCTACATAATAGCCGAATACGGTTGCGCCTTTTCCGGTCTCAGCGTTTTCTACTGCTGCTTTCAGGCGTTTGTTCAGACCGTGTCCGAAGAAGATGTTGTCGCCGAGCACCATGGCAACGGAATCATCCCCGATGAACTCCTCGCCGATGATGAAGGCCTGTGCCAGTCCGTCCGGGCTTGGCTGTACCTTGTAGGAAAGCTGTACACCGAACTGATGGCCGTCACCGAGCAGTGCCTCGAAACGCGGGGTGTCCTGCGGGGTGGAGATGATCAGGATGTCGCGGATGCCTGCATTCATAAGAACAGACAGCGGATAATAGATCATCGGCTTGTCATAGATCGGGAGAAGCTGTTTCGATGTTACCATAGTTAACGGATAAAGACGTGTGCCGGAACCTCCGGCAAGTACGATACCTTTCATAATTCGTTACTCCTTTTTCGTATATGATACCTCTAGTATAACCTCATTCCCGGAAACGCGTCAACCCGTATCGTAACGTAACCGTTACTGTTCACTCAGCAGTGAAACACTTGCTGTTTCGCTGCGTAAGAACATGTTTCAGGTGTGAGCAACCCTCCTTTTGCGAAGCAAAACTTTAAATGAGGGTTGCGAATGTTACAGTTCGCTGGGCACCAGTGAACTGTAACACGTAACGGTGTGTGATAACTTTGTGACGTTTCTGTTATCAGCAGCTGTATTTCGTCAGTTTCTGGCGGGAATAGATCGAGCTGTTGCGGTTGAATACGTAGGCCGCGGTGCAGACAATAAAGAAATATGGCAGATAATCGTAGCCAAAAATCTCGCCGCCGATGAAAATAGCCGCCAGTAAGGTGTTGGTTCCGCCGCCAAAAACCGCCACATAGCCAAGCGCCGCGGAAAGCTCCACCGGAATACCGAACAGATTGCCAAGGACTGCTCCCAGGGTTGCTCCGATGGTAAACAGCGGTGTTACCTCGCCGCCCTGAAACCCGGCGGACAGCGTCAGAATTGTCAGGATAAATTTCAGCGCCCAGTCATATGCATATACCTTTTCCCCATGAAATACCGCTTCCACCAGATTCGTTCCAAAGCCGCAATACCGTCCGCGGTACAGAAGCAGGAACAGAATGCTAAGGATAACACCGATGGAGAAAACACGTACCAGCGGATTTTTGATTTTTTCGCCGAGATATTTTTTCGTGTGCTTTAAGCACCAGGCGAAGAGGCCGCCTGTGATTCCAAAAATAATACCAAGTGTAATCAGACGCACCAGCAGGAACGGTGTCAGGCTTTCGCTGATGTGGACAGCCAGATTTTCTTTGCGGATTCCAAGCAGGGAAGCTACAGCGCTCGCAGAGAAAGATGCTGTAAACGCCGGAAGCAGTGCCTCGTACCGCATTTCACCCGCAGCGAGCACCTCTACCGCAAAGATCACAGCTGCAATCGGCGTTCCGAACATGCCCGCAAAGCCGGCGGCCATACCGGTTACCAGAAAGATACCGGGCGCGTTTTTAAACGGTAATTTTTTGCCGGCAAAATAGGAAAACACAGCACCGATCTGAACGGCAACGCCCTCGCGGCCGGCACTTCCACCGAACAGATGCGTCAACGCCGTTGAGAGCATTGCCAGCGGAATCATGCGAAGCGGAAGCTCTGTCTCCTCCTCATACGCTACATCAAAAATCAGACTCATGCCTCCTTTTCCCATGCCACCGAATTTCTGATTGACTGCCACGATCACAAGACCTGCCATAGCGAGAAACGGCAGACACCAGAAAAGATGTGCCACGCGAATAGCCGTGACTTTCAAAAGCAGACGGCAGAACAGCGCCTCAATCAGACCGACTGCCGCACCGAGCGGAACGCCGGTCACACCGAGCAGCAGCAGGGCGCCGTAGGTGCGAAGGGATTTCTTCAGTTCTTCTTTCATTCTCTTTCTCTCCTTTTCGAATTCGGTAGTGTCAACTTTATACGTCCAAAATCGGCTCAACCCCAGTAAAATCAAGGGTTTCAGGGGCTATGAGCCTTTACCTCCCCTTTCTTTGGCTTGGGCGACCCAAATTTTACGTCGGGAACCCAGTCAAGACCGGGCTGAAAGCCCGTTAAATTCAGCCTTGACGGGGTTTCCGTAAGTAAAATATAATCGACCAGCATCAAGGAAAGGGGTTCGATTTTTTCATAATCCGTTTTACACTACCTCGAATTCTGCTGTTATCATATCACGAAGCGGACAGATTGTGAACTATGGATACCTTTTCCTCCATACTCTTTGCCAGTGCGTCGGCAAATTTTTCCTGCATCCGGATTACTTCTGTCATCTCCTGCTCCGTAAACTGCGCCGCAGCTTCCTCCTCGGACTGAAACAGCGGAAGAATCAGCTCTCTCGCATACTGTTTTCCCGTTTCAGTCAGACTGATGATTTTTTCCCGCCGGTTTGCCGGATTGACTTCCATTTCGATATATCCTGTTTTCGTTTTTAGTCCGTTTTCGTACTTTTTGTTTTAGTGTTTTTTTCTTCCTTTGTCAAGATTTCCAAAAGCCTCTTTTTTCCGTATATTTTCCGGCATTTTTCAAATACTAGCAACTGTCCAGACACTGTTAGGGAAAGGAGATTTTGAAGATGAGAAAAATCAGAAGAGTGTATATGACGCTGGCATTGGCGGTATTACTGGCCGGGATGACGGCCTGTGGAAACAACACCACGAATGACACCGGAAATGGCAATACCAACACGGAGAGCGACATGGGACAGACGGATAACAGAAACGATGTCAATACGACAAAGATGCCGTCAAACGACAATGTAAATGATGTGACGGAGGGCACCGATGGGAATGCCAACGGTACGAACGGTACAAATACTGGGGATAGAAATACCCTTGGAGATGATGTCGGCGACGCCGCTGAAGATGTGACCCGTGGTGTCGGTGAGGGCGTTGAGGATGTCGGCCGCGCGGTGGACGATGTGGTAAGCGGCGGCGACAATGAGACGCAGAATCCGCAGGAAAACGGAGCAACTACACAGAATGGAGCGGGGATGGCACAGTAAATATGCACTTCTGCTGCTCCCGTATCTAAAAAACTTCCCTTGGCGAACGATATATGCAGGTTCGCCGGGAAGTTTTTTTACTGCCAGGCACATCAGCACCTGGTTTGATCCGTCAATTTTGATTTTTTCTTTTACAGACCGCATCTGAATTTTCTGCCCTTCGCGCCAAGAATGCTGGCCATCTGATCGCCCCACGCTGCACGCTCTGCATAAATATCAACCCGTTCCAGATCTCCGCTCCGGTCCACAAAGGCAGGGAACAGGAATCCACAGATAGGATTTCCCGGCTCGTATTCTCCAACCAGCGGGCAGACAGCGCAGATCAGATAGGGGAACATCTCCTCGGATTCCCCCAGGCGCTCTTTATCGGAAGCCTTTGCAGGAATATCATACCGGTCATAAAACATGTAAATGGCATAAGCCCCGTGAATCTGCAATCCTTCGATCAGGATATCATAGAACGTTTCCAACAGCGCATCGTTCTTCAGTCCGCATTCCCGCAGCGCCATCAGCATCTGCCAGATACTGCCCGGCCCCTGGGATGTTTCCGGAAAACGGTATTCCCGCAGCTTCTCATTCGATTCCGCAAACGGAATTTTCTTGGCAATCGCCAGATTCCTGGCCTTTTCCGAACCGGACAGTTTCAGAAAATGAATGTTGAAACTGCCGTCATACTCCCCATCCGAATCCGTATAGCAACCCGCCATCCGCACAAACGAAGTCCGCGCCGGCGTCATCCTCCTCGTCAGCTCCAGCATGTCTTCCCGATTAATCATACATTCCCTCCGACAGTAAAGATATTCGAAACTCTCTGCCTTTAATCTTATCATAACATGCTTTTTCTGTCAGCAGGTTTTTCGGAATCAGATGGGATACTTATTGACCAGCTTCTTAAATTCTGCCACAGACACTGCCATACCGTCGGCGGCATCCTGAATGCTGATCGTTCCTTTTTTTAATAAATTTGATAACACCTCAAGTTTGCCTTTTTCAATGCCTTCCGTTTTGCTGTCTTCCATCATTTCATCAATTGCCTGGCTTATATTTTTATAAATTGCGTTCCTTCTCACCATTTGATAAAATCAAGACAGTATCTCGCATTTTATGATTTTGACATAGAAAGGAAAACACATGAAATTAGCAGTAATCAGTGATCTTCATGGGAATTATTATGCACTCTCGGAGGTGATGGAGTTTCTTCGCAGGCAGCAAATTGACGGTATCATCGGGCTGGGGGATTTTGTGACGGATGGGCCGTTTCCGCAGAGGATGATGGGGGCGCTCCGCGAAATGCAGGAGGAGTTTCCGTGCTATCTGGTGCGCGGCAACCGGGAGGAATATCTGCTTGAGAATCTCTGGCAGCCGCAGAACTGGAAGGCGGGTTCTTCGACGAGCGGGCTTCTGGATTACACGTTTCGGAATCTTACCGAGCAGGATCTAAAATTTTTTGAGCAGCTGCCGACAGACGGTATTCTGATTGGAAAGCTGGATGAAGCCTGGAAACTGGTTCCCGTTTTTGTGCCGCAGAAAGAAGTTACACCGGACACCTGCCGTGAATCCCTTTTCCCGGCACTTCGGCTCTGCCACGGCGCACCTGGTGAAATCCGAGGGAATTTCGGGCTGCATCCGGAGCTCCTGCTTTCTCATCTGGAAAATCTCGATGCCTCCATCCTGCTTGGCGGCCACAGCCACAAGCAGGAACAGAAAGAATACGCAGGAAAAACGTATCTGAATCCAGGATCCCTTGGGCTTGCGCTTGATGATGTCGGCGGCCATGCGCACTTCGCAATTCTGACGTTGGAAAACAGCACATGGCAGATCGAATGTTTTCAGATCCCCTATGATCTCGAGGGCTATCTCGCCGAGTTCGACCGTGCCGAACTGGAAACCCACGGCAGTGTACTTGCCCGCTCCTTAAAGCGGACGCTGACCTGCGGTATCAATTACTTTTATCTCACGGTAAAACGGGTGCGGGAACTTGCGGATGCACTGGCGCTGACTGATCTTGACGAAGAGATCTGGGAAAAAGCGGAACGGGAGCTGAAATAGATTTTTTGACAGAGGAACGTATTCCTATTACGCTGCATAAGTGAAAAAACTCATTGGCTAAAACAGAAAAGCAGCTCGAAAGAAGGCAGGCTGTGCAACTGCACACAGTCTGCCTTCTTTTTTATCTTTTCTATTTCCTGCTTCTGCCTTACTTCGCGGCAATCACATCCTGCATATCATACATACCGGCTGGCTTTCCAGCCAGGAATTTTGCGGCCTCTACAGCACCTTTTCCAAAAACTCCCTTGGAATATGCCCTGTGGGACAGAGTAACAACTTCATCCGGTCCCGCGAAGATGACGTCGTGATCTCCGACGATGGTGCCGCCGCGTACAGCAGAGATTCCGATTTCTTTCGGGTCACGCTGCTCGTGGCGCTGGCTTCTGTCGTATACGTAGTGGTACTGGTTGTCCATTGCCGCGTTCAGGCTGTCTGCCAGGGCGATGGCGGTTCCGCTTGGAGCGTCGCATTTCAGTTTGTGGTGTTTCTCCACGATCTCCATATCAAAGCCTGCTTCGGCAAGCACTTTTGCAGCTGCCTGTACCAGTTTCATCAGCGTATTCACACCAAGGGACATATTTGCAGAGCGGAGAACCGGGATTTCTTTGCTGGTCTCCTGCACTTTTTTGAGCTGATCCTCGGTGAGGCCTGTGGTGCAGAGGACGAGTGGAAGTTTTTTCTCCTTGCAGGCATCGAGCAGTGCGTCGGCTGCCTTGTAGGAAGAAAAGTCAACGACTACGTCTGCCGGAACATCGCATTCTGCCAGGCTTTTGAATACCGGATAATCGTTCTGGCCGTTGTCGTTCATATCGATTCCGGCTATGATTTCTGCATTTGCATCTTCTTTTACCAGGCCGGTGATGACCTGTCCCATATGGCCGTTGCAGCCATGCATAATAATTTTAACCATTGTCTTTTTCCTTCTTTACTTCGTGTATTCTTAACTTAAGCCAGTTTGATTCCAAAATCTTTCATAGCCTTTGCCAGGCGCTCCTGGTTCTGCGGCTCCATCTCGGTCAGCGGCAGACGAAGCGGTCCAACCTCTTTGCCCATCAGGTTCAGCGCTGCTTTTACCGGAATCGGGTTTACTTCGCAGAACAGCGCATCGATGAGCGGCAGTGCTCTCAGCTGGATTTCTCTGGATCCGGCCACATCGCCGTCGAGGAATTTCTGTACCATGTCGTGGGTCTCACGCGGTGCTACGTTGGAAAGAACGGAGATTACACCGCTTCCGCCAAGGGAAAGGATCGGCACAACCTGATCGTCATTTCCAGAGTACAGATCGATCTTTCCATCGGTCAGCTGCATAATTTTTGCGACCTGGGAAATGTTTCCGGAAGCCTCTTTGACTGCAACGATATTCTCAACGTTGTTGAACAGATAGGCGATCGTTTCCGGTGCAATGTTTACGCCGGTTCTGCCCTGAATGTTGTAAAGGATGACCGGCACTTTGACGCTGTCTGCGATTGCGGTAAAGTGTGCAATCAGGCCCTTCTGTGTTGCTTTATTGTAATACGGAGAAACGAGAAGAAGTCCGTCCACGCCGTATTTTTCTGCTTCCTGAGACAGATAAATTGCTGTCTCCGTGCTGTTAGAGCCGGTTCCTGCAATTACCGGGATTCTGTGATTTACTTTTTCCACGGTATATTTGATGGCATCCAGATGCTCCTCATGGGACAGGGTCGAAGCCTCACCGGTGGTTCCGCAGATAACGATGGCGTCGGTTCCGCCGGCGATCTGCTCCTCAATCAGTTCTCCGAGTTTTTCGTAATTCACTTCCTGTGTTTCGGTCATCGGTGTGATAATTGCAACAGCTGCACCTTTAAAAATAGACATTCTCTTTTCCTCCTGTATGTTGTGTCAGATAAAACCATAAGAAATCAGTCGCCGGAGCTTATCTCCCACGGAAAATTTCACTTTCCGTTTAAAAAAGAGGCGCCTCATCCCAGATAAGATCGCCTCCAAATTCACACATACGCAGTATCTATGATCAGATAGCTCTCCATCTCTCGATGACAGTCGCAGATTTTTTCAACCTGCGCCCAGGAGCATACCGGTTCAGCGCCGGATGTCCTTCGGCATTCTTCCCTTTTCCTCTTCTTCTTTTGCTGCTGAGGCATCCGAAAAGGTACTCTTGAAGTAATGCGACCTCTATCCACTTCAGTTCTGCTTTTACTATAGCATCATTAAATTTTCTTGTCAACAGCGGATCGCGCTTTAACTCTCACTATATTCCAGCTTGCTCACCGAAACCTCATATGCGGTCCGCTTTTCCATTTCCGTCTCGCTCAGCCGCTTCATATATTCCCGGCTCTGGATCCGTCCCCAGATGAGAACGTGGCCGCCCACGGCAAACGCAGAGGCATACCGCGCATTCCGTCCCCAGCAGATGCACGGGATATAATCTGATTTTCCATACGGACGGTTGACCGCGATCAGAAGGTCGGCGATCTCTCTTCCCAGAGGTGTTTTCCGGTAGACCGGCGGTTTACATATGTATCCATCGAGGTAAATCTGGTTGGATTTGACGGAATCGTCCTCTTCCTCCACGAAGCTTAATTCCCGCGCAAATACGGAGAGTACCAGACGGTTCTTCTTCTCCTCGTGGCGGTTGTAGGACCGGAACTGACCGCTGATGCAGATCCACTCACCCTGGTAATCCTGTGATACGTCCACCAGCCGCTCGGAGACCATCACCGGAATGATGTCCTGCGATTCACTCAACCGCTTGACCATCACATCGACGAGGTAAAAGCCCTCTCCGAATACCTGATGGCTGAATGTAAACGGGGAGACAATCTCTCCCATGATAACCACCTGATTGTTTTCAATCATCTTGTCTGCCATAATGAAAATCCCCTTCCTTTGTCTTTTCTTTCTGAATATTGATTTCTGATCGGTACTTTGCTGATCTATAATCCTAATGTATGAACCACATTTCTTTTTCAGAACCACTTTTTTCCAGATTTTTTTTATTTCTATTCAAATCAGCATTCTGCCCAATTTTTTGTATATGTTTCTGTAAAAACCGCACCACATGCTTCGTATTTTCTACCATTGCAATACAAAAAATGTCACATCTTCCCTGTTTTTTTTCTCTGTTCTGTGCTATAATAGTTCAGATAGGCAGGCATCCAGCAGAGACAAAACGGCAAGGCACCTGCCTTTGTGCTGTGATAAACATTCCCGGCCGGCTTGAAATTTTGAAAAATTGAACCCGGCAGGGTCAACCCATAGGAAGAGGAATGAAGAAATGAAAACAACGAGAGAAGATGTAAGAAACGTTGCCATCATCGCCCATGTCGATCATGGTAAAACTACACTGGTAGACGAGCTTCTGAAACAGAGCGGCGTTTTCCGTGCCAATCAGGAGGTTCAGGAACGTGTCATGGACTCGAACGATATCGAGCGTGAGCGCGGAATCACTATTCTTTCCAAAAATACAGCAGTTTACTACAAAGGAACGAAAATCAACATCATCGACACCCCAGGCCATGCGGACTTCGGCGGCGAGGTTGAGCGAGTTCTGAAAATGGTAGACGGCGTTATTCTGGTTGTAGACGCATTCGAGGGCGCTATGCCGCAGACCAAATTCGTGCTGAAAAAAGCACTCGAGCTGGATCTGTCCGTTATCGTCTGCATCAACAAGATCGACCGCCCGGAAGCACGCCCGGATGAAGTTATCGACGAAGTGCTCGAGCTTCTGATGGACCTCGATGCATCTGACGAACAGCTTGACTGTCCGTTTCTGTACGCATCCGCAAAGATGGGTCATGCGGTACTCGATCTGAACGATACCCCGAAGGATATGACTCCTCTGTTCGAGACCATCCTGAAATACATCCCGGCTCCGACCGGCGATCCAGAAGCTGGCACACAGCTTCTGATCAGTACCATCGACTACAACGAATACGTTGGACGTATCGGTGTCGGCAAAGTTGAAAACGGAACGATCCGCGTGAACCAGGACGTTATGCTGGTCAACCACCACGATCTGACCAAGAAGAAAAAAGTAAAGGTCAGCAAACTGTATGAATTTGACGGACTGAAAAAAGTAGAGGTTACTGAGGCAGGCATCGGTTCTATCGTTGCTGTTTCCGGTATCCCGGATATCCACATCGGAGATACTCTCTGCGGCGATCTGGACAACCCGGTTTCCATCCCGTTCCAGAAAATCTCCGAGCCGACCATTTCCATGAACTTCATCGTAAACGACAGCCCGCTGGCAGGTAAAGAAGGTAAATACGTTACCTCCCGCCACCTGCGCGACCGTCTGATGCGTGAGCTGAACACTGACGTTTCTCTCCGCGTCGAGGAGACGGATTCCGCAGACTGCTTCAAGGTTTCCGGCCGTGGAGAACTGCATCTGTCCGTCCTGATCGAGAATATGCGCCGTGAGGGATATGAGTTCGCAGTAAGTAAGGCAGAAGTTATCTACAAAGAAGACGAGCGTGGACGCAAATTAGAGCCAATGGAAATCGCTTACGTTGACGTTCCGGACGAGTTCTCCGGTACCGTCATCCAGCTCCTCAGCGAGCGTAAAGGCGAGCTTCACGGCATGAGCCGCGCAAGCGATGGTTCCACCCGTCTGGAGTTCGAAATCCCGGCACGAGGCCTGATTGGTTTCCGTGGAATCTTCATGACCTCCACCAAAGGAACTGGTATCCTGAACACCGAGTTTGAAGATTACGCACCGTACAAGGGCGACATCGAATACCGCAAACAGGGTTCCCTGATCGCTTTCGAGGCAGGCGAGTCCGTTACCTACGGTCTGTACTCCGCACAGGAGCGCGGTACTCTGTTCATCGGACCTGGCGAGAAGGTTTACGCCGGTATGGTCATCGGACAGAACGGAAAAGCCGAGGATATTGAGCTGAACGTCTGCAAAACGAAGCACCTGACCAACACCCGTACGTCCTCCTCCGACGAGGCACTGCGTCTGACTCCGCCGAGAATCCTTTCCCTCGAGCAGGCTCTGGACTTCATCGACAAGGACGAGCTTCTTGAGGTTACTCCGGTTTCCTTACGTATCCGTAAGAAAGAGCTGGATTCCAGACTTCGTAAGAGAGCGGCAATGAAATAAATTTTCATAAAATGACATAAGAACCGCCGGTTCACTCTTGATTTGAGAGTAAACCGGCGGTTCTTTGTCGTTTTTCTATTCTGTTTTCTATTCGTTTGTCGTTCCGCCATGGAAGCCGTAATACGTCTCTCCCGCTGCAAGATCCACGCCGTTTGCCGCTGCAAGAGTATGAATCGTGACAAGCTCATACCCGCGGTTGATCAGCTCCGGCACGATCGTTGCACACGATTCTACGGTCGTCTCGTGGATATCATGCATCAGGATAATGTCTCCCGGGCTTACACTGTCGAGAACGGCGCTGATGTTTGCCTGTACATTTTTTGTCTGCCAGTCCAGGGTATCGACATCCCACATGATGCTCGGGCGGCCGATAGATGCGAGCAGTTCATCGGTGCTGTTTCCATACGGGAAACGGATGACAGTTGCGCCCTGGCCGTTGTTGTACTGGGCAATCAGATCATCAGTCATCTGGAACTGGGCGAGGCCGTCGTCGAGGCTCAGTTCTTTCATATTCGGATGAGCATAGGAATGGTTTCCAAGCTCACAGCCGATTGCCGCCATACGCGGAATCACATCTGCACCGTATTTTTCCACATTGCTGCCGAGCATAAAGAACGTCGCCTGTGCCCCGTACTGCTCCAGCGTATCGAGAAGCGTGCTGGTATAGACGTCTGGGCCGTCATCAAAGGTCAGGGCTACCATCATCGAGCCGTTACGGTCTGGCTGGTAAACACCCTGGTCATCAAAGTAACAGCCTTTTCCGCCGATCGCTTTCCAGCCGGTCGCCATGTAACCATTGGAATCAAAATGGTACTGGTTTCCGTCGATATCTGCCCAGCCGTTGACGTAGTACGTTGTGGCATCCGTTGCGTACCACCAGCCCGACGAGCTGTACTGCCATCCCGGCGTCTCATTCGGCGGCGTGGTCTCCGCAAGCTTCTTAATTCCCGCATTTCCCGATCCGTCCTCCGCCTCCGGCGCCGTCTCGCTCACCGTCTTTGCGGCTGTGTCATTACTCAGTACAATTCCTTTTTTCGCAAGCTGCGCTCCCGCAAATTTCCAGATAAGCGCAAGAAAAAGAAGGCCGATTACCACACACAGGGAAATCCGTGATACTTTCTGCATCATCTGTCTGCGGCGCATCTGCTTTCTTCTCTGTTTCAATGATTTTCTTTCCATATGATCTGTTTATACTCCATCGTCCCGCCCCTTTGCGGAACTTTCTTCCATCGTAACACAAACGTTTTTCGACATTTTTCTACTTACTATCATAACGTGATCTGACCTAAGATGCAAGGCACAAATTCTTACATTTTTCCACTTCTGGTAAATTAATGTTTATCGTTTCTTAACATCTTGTCACAAAAAAAAGAGTGACTCTGCACCCATGGTAAAAGCGGATACAAAATCACTCTTTGTCACTCTCTTTTAAAAAACCTGGTTTCTTTCTGGTGCTTTGCCACCAAATCACAGGTCTTTCACCTGTCCAGTCTGATTATCCTCTCTGCTTAAGAGTAACTGCAAAGTTTTAACGTTGCCAGAACAACAGAAGCAAACACCTTATGCCTCATGTCCTATTTTAGGAAGAGATTTCTCTCTTGGTATTTCTATTGTACGCAGAGTTCTCAGAAATATCAACCGTTTTCTCAAAATCACTTCGACAGCTCAACGCCCTTCAGGAAATCGCTGCCCATCACCCATTTTTCGTTTTCCAGCGTCACAACGGACTCGAGTTTCCAGGTGACGGTCTCTATTTTGGTTTTGCGGAAGAAATGGAGGAAACGGGTTCGTCGCTCGATCGCAGCGGTCACGTTGGTTTCGATCTTCATCTGGTTGGATTCGTTGGTTACGGTTGTGGAGACGCTGCTCACGGTGATGCTGGTGATTCCGGTGTTGGTGTCGCTGTTCAGGTAGGCATCGCAGAGCTGCTGGTACTGTTCTTTGGCGGTTTTCTGTACGGCGGTGTCGACGGAAAATTCGTTTTTGATGGTGCTGAAGGATTTTCCGGCGGCTGCGGCTGTGAATACCTTGTCCAGGGACTCTTCTGTGCAGTCGGCGATGGTTTTGCCGGTGGAATCGTTGAGTTTTAAATCCGGCAGGAATTCCATGCTGCTGTTGTCCTGCACGAGGATGATCTCGCGGTATGGGTCTTTCTGTTTTTCGGTCAGTTCAATGGTGTGGCCGCCGAGGAAGAGATACGGGATTTTGTAGGTGCTGACGTTATCTGCCGTCTCTTTTAAATACTTTTTCCCGACCTGCACGCCGTCCAGATAAAACGAGGCATCCGCCGGGACGGTGATTTCGACATCCGTCACGCAGCTGTCTTTCGGCACAACGTACCACTCTTTGAAGTTCCATTTTACGGTATCCCCGGCGGCGATCTCCAATGTTTCTTCCTGCGAGTCGCTCACGCCTTTTAACGTGTACCGCACAGTATAAATCCTGTTTTCCCCGGTCTCAAGATTCTGTTTTCTGCGCATGAAAAAGCTCTTGATCTCCGGTGTTTCCTGCCCGTCAGTGCCGTCCTGTTTTGCTTTCCAGGTCATTGCATTGACGTAGTTCTTCCGCGACAGAAACGTGCTGTCCGGGAACTGACATACATCGTATGCACTGTTCCAGTCTCCTGCCAGGCATGCTTCCACGTAATTCCGTCCTGCCGCCTGCGGCGCATACAGATACGCGCCCGCCATAAAAAATACGGCGCACAGAATCAGAAACAGACTGAGATTCACGATCAGAATCCGCAGACTCATCGGCAGATCACGAAATTTTGCCGCCCGTATTTTCACAGAAAGCTCCGTCGTTTCTTCTCCATCTTTTTTCACATAGCGGAATTTTTTTCCTTTTCTTTTCCACTCTTGGAGCATAGTTTTCCTCATCTTTTCCTCTTATTTTGACCGTTCTTCCACCGAATACGTATGCACCCGGTCACTCGTCTGGCTGTATGCCTCGCCTTCCGCATAATACTCCTGCGACGTCGTGGAAAAACGCGTAATCGTCTCTTTCACACGCTCCCCCGTCGTTCCCTGATGAAGAAACAGCCCCACGATCATCAGAATCGCAAACACATTCAGAATCAGTACCGCCACATTTGCCACGATGCCAGGTAATTTTTTTATCCACATAGGCTTCCCTCTTTTCTGCCTCCATTGTAACAAAATGCTCCCGAAAATACAAGGAAAGCAGAGACCCCGGCGAACCGGAAATTCTCTGCTTTCCACAAATGACATATTTATTTTTTAACCTGAAAGGGTTTACTCCTCGGTATCATCCTTTGACGGAATCATTTCCTCAAAGTCGAAGTCAAGCATCGGCTCTTCCTCTTCAGCTGACGGTTCTTCAACCGGAGCTTCTGCTGCCGGAATTTCGTCCTCAAGATCTTCAGTCAGAATCAGATCCTCGTCCTCTTCTTCCTCGATCATGCTGTCGGTATTCAGATGAATGTTGCTGTAGCACTTCATACCGGTACCAGCCGGGATCGGTTTACCGATGATAACGTTCTCTTTTAAGCCCACAAGATGGTCAACCTTACCCTTGATAGCAGCGTCGGTCAGAACCTTGGTGGTCTCCTGGAAGGATGCTGCGGACAGGAAGGAATCGGATGCCAGGGATGCTTTTGTGATACCAAGCAGTACCTGTTTTCCTTCTGCCGGCTCTTTGCCTTCTGCGATCAGCGCTTTGTTGGTCTCGTCGTAATCCAGGAAGTCTACCATGTCGCCCGGAAGGAATTCGGTATCTCCGTTTTCCTCGATGCGGATCTTCTTCAGCATCTGGCGAACGATAACCTCGATATGCTTATCGTTGATTTCTACACCCTGCAGACGGTAAACTCGCTGTACCTCGCGGATCATGTAATCCTGAACGGCACGTACACCTTTGATCTTCAGGATATCATGCGGGTTGACAGAACCTTCAGTCAGCTCGTCTCCGGCTTCCAGAACAGTTCCGTCTGCGATCTTAATACGGGATCCGTAAGGGATCAGGTATGTCTTGGATACGCCGTCTTCCGGATTGGTAACAACGATTTCGCGTTTCTTCTTGGTGTCTTTGATCTGTGCAACACCGGCGATTTCGGTGATGATGGCAAGTCCTTTCGGCTTTCTTGCCTCGAAAAGCTCCTCGACACGAGGAAGACCCTGTGTGATATCTCCACCGGCAACACCACCACTGTGGAAAGTACGCATGGTAAGCTGTGTACCTGGCTCACCGATAGACTGAGCAGCGATGATACCGACAGATTCACCAACCTGTACCGGCTCGCCGGTTGCAAGGTTCGCACCGTAACATTTCGCACAGATACCAACTTTACATTTACATGTAAGGATTGTACGGATCTTAACTTTCTCGATAGATCCGCCTGTCTGGTTGTCCACGCCTTCTTTCATGATGCGGGCAGCACGTTTCGGTGTGATCATATGGTTGGCTTTTACGATAACTTCGCCATCTTTATTCTTAATTGTCTCACAGGAGAAACGACCTGTGATACGCTCCTGAAGTCCTTCGATCTCTTCTTTACCATCTACAAAAGATTCTACATACATACCTGAGATCTCATCTCTGTTTTCACAGCAGTCTGTCTCACGTACGATCAGATCCTGAGAAACGTCAACCATACGTCTTGTCAGGTAACCTGAATCGGCTGTACGAAGAGCTGTATCGGACATACCTTTACGTGCTCCATGTGCAGACATGAAGTATTCCAGTACGTCAAGACCTTCACGGAAGTTTGACTTGATAGGCAGCTCGATGGTGTGACCGGTTGTATCGGCCATCAGTCCTCGCATACCGGCCAGCTGTTTGATCTGTTTATCGGAACCACGGGCTCCGGAGTCAGCCATCATGAAGATGTTATTGTATTTATCCAGTCCGTCGAGCAGTGCTTTTGTCAGCGCATCGTCGGTCTTCTTCCAGGTATCTACAACCTCTTTGTAACGCTCTTCGTCTGTAATCAGACCACGTTTGAAGTTTCTTGTAATCTTGTCTACCGTTGCCTGTGCTTCGGCGAGCATCTCCGGCTTCTGCGGCGGCACGGTCATATCGGAAATGGATACGGTCATGGCTGCACGGGTGGAGTATTTATATCCGGTTGCCTTGATATAGTCCAGAACCTCTGCGGTTTTGGTAGCTCCGTGTGTATTGATAACTTTTTCCAGAATCTGTTTCAGCTGTTTCTTTGCAACGAGGAAATCAACCTCAAGCGCAAGCTCGTTACCCGGAACCGTACGGTCTACGTATCCCAGATCCTGCGGCAGAATCTCATTGAAGAGGAATCTTCCGAGTGTGGAGCTTACGTTCTGCTGCATTACAGTACCATCTTCCATCTCTTTTTCGCAGCGGATGGTAATCTTGGTCTGCAGGGTAATGTATCCGTTCTCGTATGCCAGGATGGCTTCGTTCATATCGCGGAAGAAGCTTCCTTCGCCCTTCTCGCCCGGACGCTCCTGTGTCAGATAGTAGATACCAAGAACCATATCCTGGGAAGGAACGGCTACCGGACCACCATCGGACGGTTTCAGCAGGTTGTTCGGAGAAAGAAGCATGAAACGGCACTCTGCCTGCGCTTCTACAGACAGCGGCAGATGGACAGCCATCTGGTCACCGTCGAAGTCGGCGTTGAATGCGGTACAAACCAGCGGGTGCAGCTTAATCGCTTTACCTTCTACCAGAATCGGCTCGAACGCCTGGATACCCAGACGATGCAGGGTAGGGGCACGGTTCAGCATAACCGGATGCTCTTTGATGACGTCCTCGAGAACGTCCCATACCTGCGGCTCGAGTTTCTCGACCATTTTCTTTGCATTTTTGATGTTATGTGCAGTGCCGTTGGAAACCAGCTCTTTCATAACGAACGGTTTAAACAGCTCGATTGCCATTTCTTTCGGCAGACCGCACTGGTAAATCTTCAGTTCCGGTCCTACGACGATAACAGAACGGCCGGAGTAGTCAACACGTTTACCAAGAAGGTTCTGACGGAAACGGCCGGATTTACCTTTCAGCATGTCGGACAGAGATTTCAGAGGACGGTTTCCAGGACCGGTTACCGGACGGCCGCGGCGGCCGTTGTCGATCAGGGCATCAACTGCCTCCTGGAGCATACGTTTCTCGTTGCGCACGATGATATCCGGTGCACCGAGCTCCAGCAGTCTCTTCAGACGATTGTTACGGTTGATGATACGGCGATACAGATCATTCAGGTCGGATGTTGCAAAACGTCCTCCGTCAAGCTGTACCATAGGACGCAGATCCGGCGGAATAACCGGAACCGCATCAAGAATCATCCACTCCGGACGGTTTCCGGACTCACGGAATGCCTCAACAACCTCAAGTCTCTTGATGATGCGGGCTCTCTTCTGTCCGGTAGAATCTTTAAGACCTGCCTTTAATTCAGCAGACTCTTTTTCCAGATCGATTGCCATCAGAAGCTCTTTGATGGATTCCGCACCCATACCTGCACGGAAGCTGTTTCCGAACTCCTCTCTGGCATCCTGGTATTCTTTCTCGGTCAGAACCTGTTTGTACTGTAATTTGGTATCGCCTGCATCAAGAACGATGTAGTTTGCGAAATACAGAACCTTTTCCAGAGTTCTCGGAGACAGATCCAGGATCAGTCCCATACGGGACGGAATTCCTTTGAAATACCAGATGTGGGATACCGGAGCTGCCAGCTCAATGTGTCCCATACGCTCACGGCGCACACTGGATTTTGTTACTTCTACGCCGCATCGGTCGCAGATTACGCCTTTGTAGCGAATTTTCTTATATTTACCGCAATGGCACTCCCAGTCTTTGCTTGGTCCGAAGATTCTTTCACAGAACAGACCGTCTTTTTCCGGCTTCAGCGTTCTGTAGTTGATGGTCTCCGGTTTTTTTACCTCGCCATGGGACCACTCCCGGATTTTCTCCGGGGAGGCAAGTCCTATTTTGATGGCATCAAAGCTCATCTGGTAATTTTCTTTTTTTGCTGTTTCTGGCATTTGATTACCCCTTTCCTCGCAAAGCGAAGATCTACAAGTTACATGTCATCATCTGAACTTTCATCCAGATCAAGATAAGAGTCTTCTTCTTCATCCTCTTCCACATCTACCATTTCTTCTCCGTCAAACTCTTTCTTGGAGAATCCATAGTCACCAAATCTCTCGTCCTCTCTGTCAGAGTAACGGTCTCCCTCGATGATGTGGTTCAGATTGGTATCACCGTAATCAACTGATTCCATAATTTCAACTTCGGTATTGTCATCACGCAGTACGCGGACATCGAGTGCCAGGGACTGCAGCTCTTTCAACAATACTTTGAAGGATTCCGGAATACCAGGCTCCGGAATATTGTCGCCCTTGATGATGGCTTCGTATGTCTTCACACGGCCAACCACATCGTCAGACTTCACAGTCAGGATCTCCTGCAGCGTGTAGGATGCACCGTACGCCTCAAGAGCCCAAACCTCCATCTCTCCGAAACGCTGTCCACCGAACTGAGCTTTACCACCCAGAGGCTGCTGTGTAACGAGGGAGTATGGGCCGGTAGAACGGGCATGAATCTTATCGTCTACCAGGTGATGCAGTTTCAGGTAATGCATGTGTCCGATTGTCGTTCTTCCATCGAACGGCTCACCGGTACGTCCGTCGCGGAGCTGTACCTTACCGTCTCTTGCGATATCAACACCCTTCCACAGTTCTCTGTGATCCAGATGCTCTTCCAGATACTGATATACTTCCGGAAGCAGAATATCTTTATATTTCTCGGAGAATGCATCCCATTCCATGTTTACATAATCGTTTGCCAGTTCCAGGGTATCCTGAATATCTTTCTCGTTTGCGCCGTCGAAAATCGGGGTGGATACGTTAAATCCAAGCGCTGCTGCTGCAAGGCTCAGGTGGATCTCCAGCACCTGTCCGATGTTCATACGGGACGGCACACCCAGAGGATTCAGCACGATGTCCAGCGGACGTCCGTTCGGCAGGAACGGCATATCCTCTACAGGAAGTACACGGGAAACGACACCCTTGTTTCCGTGACGACCAGCCATCTTATCGCCGACAGAGATTTTTCTCTTCTGTGCGATGTAGATGCGGACTGCCTGGTTTACTCCAGGAGAAAGTTCGTCGCCGTTTTCACGGGTAAATACTTTGGCGTCCACGATGATACCATACTCACCGTGCGGTACTTTCAGGGAAGTATCACGTACTTCTCTTGCTTTCTCGCCAAAGATGGCACGGAGCAGACGCTCCTCTGCGGTCAGCTCGGTTTCTCCCTTCGGAGTTACTTTTCCGACCAGAATATCACCGGCACGTACCTCTGCACCGATGCGGATGATTCCACGCTCGTCCAGGTCTTTTAAGGCTTCATCGCCGACGCCCGGAACGTCTTTTGTGATCTCTTCCGGTCCAAGCTTGGTGTCACGGGCCTCTGCCTCATACTCCTCGATGTGGATGGAAGTGTAAACATCATCCTGTACCAGACGCTCGCTAAGAAGAACGGCGTCCTCGTAGTTATATCCTTCCCAGGTCATAAATCCGATCAGCGGGTTTTTACCCAAAGCAAGCTCGCCCTGGTAAGTAGACGGACCGTCTGCGATTACTTCGCCGGCCTCTACATGGTCACCTTTAAATACGATCGGTTTCTGGTTGTAGCAGTTGCTCTGGTTGCTTCGCATGAATTTGGTCAGATGGTAAACATCTTTTGTTCCGTCATCATTGTTCATGCGGATCTCGTTGGAGCAGGAGTAGGAAATGGTTCCTGCTTTTTTTGCAACAACGCAGACACCGGAGTCTACGGCTGCTTTTGCTTCGATACCGGTTCCTACAACAGGAGCATCGGTGATCATCAGCGGTACGGCCTGACGCTGCATGTTGGATCCCATCAGCGCACGGTTCGCATCGTCGTTCTGAAGGAACGGGATCAGCGCCGTAGCAACGGAGAATACCATCTTCGGAGACACGTCCATGTAATCAAACATGTGCGGCTCGTAGGACTGGGTCTCATCCAGATAACGTCCGGAAACGTTCTTGTTGAGGAAGTGTCCTTCTGCATCCAGCGGCTCATTTGCCTGTGCTACATGGTAATTATCCTCTTCATCTGCGGTCATGTAGACTACTTCGTCTGTAACACGCGGATTTTTCGGATCTGATTTGTCAATTCTTCTGTATGGAGCCTCAACGAAGCCATACTCGTTGATGCGCGCATACGATGCCAGAGAGTTGATAAGACCGATGTTCGGTCCCTCAGGAGTCTCGATCGGACACATTCTTCCGTAATGGGAGTAGTGAACGTCTCGAACCTCGAATCCGGCACGGTCACGGGACAGACCGCCAGGTCCAAGGGCGGAAAGACGTCTCTTGTGCGTCAGCTCTCCAAGCGGGTTATTCTGATCCATGAACTGGGACAGCTGGGAAGATCCGAAGAACTCTTTGATTGCAGCTGTAACCGGTTTGATATTGATCAGGGACTGCGGAGAAATTCCGTCGATATCCTGTGTTGTCATACGCTCACGTACCACACGCTCCATACGGGACAGACCGATGCGGTACTGGTTCTGAAGCAGCTCTCCTACAGCACGGATTCTACGGTTGCCCAGGTGGTCGATATCATCGGCATTTCCTGCGCCGTATTCCAGATGCATGTTGTAGTTGATGGAAGCGAAAATATCTTCCTTTGTGATATGTTTCGGAATCAGGTCGTGGATGTCACGTTTGATCGCCTGTTTGATCTCTTCGATATCGGTATTCTCCTCCAGGATCTTTTCCAGAACCGGATAGTATACTTTCTCTTTGATGCCAAGTTCTTCCTCGTCAACATCTACCCATGCTTTCAGATCTACCATTAAGTTGGAAAGAACTTTTACATTTCTCTCCTCGGTCTGGATCCATACATACGGTACTGCTGCGTTCTGAATCTTGTCTGCGAGTTCCAGAGTAACGGTGGTGCCTTTTTCTGCAAGGATTTCACCGGTGGACGGATCTACAACATCCTCAGCGAGGATCTGGTTGCGGATACGGCTGCGCAGCGCAAGTTTCTTGTTGAATTTATAACGGCCTACCTTTGCCAGGTCATAGCGACGCGGGTCAAAGAACATGCTCATGATGAGGCTCTCTGCATTTTCTACTGCGAGAGGCTCGCCCGGACGAATTTTCTTGTACAGCTCGAGAAGACCTTCCTGATAGTTGGTGGAAGTATCTTTGGTGAAGCTTGCAAGAATCTTCGGCTCTTCACCGAACAGCTCTACGATCTCTGCATTGGAGCTTACTCCAAGTGCACGGATGAGGACTGTGATCGGAACTTTTCTGGTACGGTCTACACGGACATAGAAGACATCGTTGGAATCGGTCTCGTACTCCAGCCATGCTCCACGGTTCGGGATTACGGTACAGGAGAACAGTCTCTTTCCGAGCTTATCATGTGTGATTCCGTAATAAATACCAGGGGAACGTACCAGCTGGCTGACGATAACTCGCTCTGCGCCATTGATCACGAATGTTCCTGTTGCTGTCATCAACGGCAGATCACCCATGAAAATTTCGTGCTCTGTGATCTCGTCTTTTTCCTTATTATATAATCTTACTTTTACCTTTAACGGTGCCGCATAAGTAGCGTCACGCTGTTTACACTCTTCGATTGAGTATTTTACGTCATCTTCACACAGTGTAAAGTCTACGAATTCAAGGCTCAGCCGTCCGCCGTAGTCGGAGATTGGTGAAATGTCATCAAAGACTTCCTTGAGTCCGCTTCTCAGGAACCAGTCATAGGAATCCTTCTGGACTTCAATCAAGTTGGGCATTTCCAATACTTCTTTTTGTCTCTGGTAACTCATTCGCATACTTTTTCCGGTAGGTATCGGACGTATTCTGTTTTTCTCCATTGACGTTGTCACCCCTTGTGTTATAATATATTTATTACCGCTCATGCCTGAACAAAAGGTTTTAGGCATATCTTGCCATAATAGTGCATTTTCTAGATTATCATGTTTTTTCAAGTGTGTCAACAAAACAGATTGTATTTTTTTCAGTACAATCTGTTTTTTACTGGTTTTTCCGCCAGGACCCTGTTAGAATAGTACTTTAGATGTGATTGAAAACACTGAATTTTCAGAAAAAACCGCCTGTTTGATTTTTTTATTTTTCAAATCAAACAGGCGGTTTTTTTATTCTAATTTTTTTAATATTTCAGAGTTCCATCCCGATTCCGCTTATGCCGCGTCGAATCGTTCCTTTTAATGCTGAATATTGTCAGCCATCATGTCCATAAAGCTCCATGGTTTCAGAACTTTGTTGATCTCTGCAAACACTTTATCATCGTAGTTGTGTTTTACTTCCGTTTTGCGGTCAAACACCATGGTATCCGCATCCCCTTCTTCTACTTCCGGCCAGTGCGGGAGTCCGGCATGATCCGGGGTGCCGTTCTTTGCGAAGGCGAGAAGTGCTCCGAAGATTTCGCTTTCCAGTTTATCGCTGACATCCGGGATGCCACAAATTTCTACGAGATCTGCGTTTCCGAAGAAATATGGGATATCGGAGCAGTGCCATGCCGGCTTGCCGTGCTGGAACGGGAATTCCAGGGCGAAATTGTAGAGATATGCTTTTCCGCCGCCTTTTGCAAACAGTTTGGCAAGCTTCACGGTAGGCTCACGCATTGCGCGGTCGATCGCAAGAACATCTACGCCGTTTTTCTCCGGATATGCTTCTTTGAAAGCGTCCAGAACCTTTTCGGCATTGTCTCCATAAGCCTTTTTGAGGATTTCCAGAATCTCTTCCGCTTTCAGTTTGTTCTTGTCATAAGCTGCCGGTGCAAACGTTGCGAACTCGCCGTATACGGTTCCGATCATCATCGGAATCTGATGTGCATGCTCACGGAAGCCTGCGTCGAATGGATTTCCGCAGAAGTAATCGCCCTTTTTCGGACCGCCGCCGATGTAGCCGCCATTCTGTGCGATAGCCGGGGATACCTTTGCATATGCTGCGGCAAGCTGCGGATACGGTACGGTTTCCAGCTGCGCTACATCATCAAAGCCAAGCTCTTTCATCATTGCCGTGACAATCTCTGTTCCGTCTTTTTCTCCTGCGCCGAGCGGATCCCCTTCCATCACACCGCTCATGACAAGGCCTTTCTGGAACAGGCCGTCTGCTGATGGAATCTGCATCAGGTCAATCACCTTCATTCCGCCGCCGGACTGGCCGAAAATGGTTACATTCTCCGGATCGCCGCCGAACAGGGCAATATTGTCATGTACCCACTGCAGGGCTGCCACCATATCGGCGTGGCCTGCGTTTGCGGAGTTTTTGTATTTTTCCCCAAACGGAGACAGATCCAGATATCCTAAAATATTCAGTCTGTGGTTGACAGAAACAAGAATCGAATCACCTTTCTTTGCGATGCTGACGCCGTCATACGCAACCTGCTCAATGGAAGATCCCGCTGCGTATCCACCGCCGTGGAACCATACGAGAACCGGTTTTTTGGCTTCCGGATCGAGTTTGTTTGTCCAGATATTTAAGGACTGGCAGTGCTCATCCTGCGGCCAGTAGCGGTGCGGAACCATAAGCTCGCCGTTCGGTGTATCCTGATTCTGGAGCGGGCATACAAAACCATAGTTTGTTGCGTCTTTTACGCCATTCCATTTGGACGGAACCGGCATCTGGAAACGGTCTGCGTATGCATACGGAATTCCTTTGTAAATGTAAACACCGTCATAAAAATAACCTTTTAAATCGCCGGATGTGGTATGCAGCACCGGCACGCCATCGTAATCAAATATTTTCCCCATTTTGAAATACCTCTTTTCTGTAGAATTTAGCATTTATGTTGTTTTCAGTATAAACAATATTTTCGTCCTTTTCTACTCGAATTACCGCAAGATCTTCTTATATTGTTGCTTTTTTTCCACTCTTTCTCTGTATTCTCCCACCGCGAGTGCAATTTTTTGAAGATTTTACAGAATCTGCTCCACCTCAATCAGCGCCGTCTCGTGCGGCTCCAGGCGTTCCTGCACCGTGAGGCTGCCTTCCGGGTCGGTTTCCTGCTCCCAGACACGGTATTCCGGGTCCGCACTGTGGCACAGCATCGCGCGCTCCATCCGGTTCATCCGCTCCGGAGCTCCCATCCGCACCCACGCATCGTAGCTGCTGCCGTGCTCTTTCGTCACTTTATACAGCCGCAGGCAATATTTTCCCGGTTCCAGTCCGGTCAGCTTCACTGAAAAGGTCCGGATTTCCCCCATATTGAATACGCGGTAACGGTCCGTGCGGGAAATATTCACGGCATGGCGGTAGCGGTACAGCATATCGTAGTGAACATAGTTGTACAGGTAAATCTGGCTTTGGTTTTTCTCCGGCTCCGTGCTGATAAAATAGCCGTCCCCACGCTTCACCAGACGAGATCCCATTCTGCCGAGCAGCCGCAGCGCAGTGCAGACCGCCTTTGGAATGCCGTTCATCGTGAACAGCCCAAAACCTCCATGATACGTTTCCCGCGCCGGAAATACTTCATCCAAACGGTCATTGACCGAGAAATACGCAATTCCCTGCAGCGCCTCTTCATTTTCCAGAAGATTTTTAAACAGCCATGCCGCTTTATAACAGGTATCGTTGCACAGATCCCTCTGCCAGATGTTGCTGCTGCACTCATCCACCAGAACCGGCAGTGCACCAAGCCCAGCCTTCTGCAGCAGACCTTTTACCTTCTCCCCGCGGTTCCGCAGAAAATCCGGGTCGCGGCTCACAATCATATTGGCGCTCTCGTTGTTCTGGATCAGATTCATTTTCTCCTCTTCCTCTCCATAGATCACCGTGCCAAACGAGCGGAATGCAAAAATTTCCGGCACACATTCCTTTTCCTTCATAGTTTCGATAAAGGCTTTGAGATGTTCCTCCGGTCCAAGACCAAAGGAAAGACATGTTACAAGATCCGGGCTCACACGTTTCATCTCCTCGTACGATGCTTTCCACGTCCCAAAGAACTCATCTCCTCCATCAATCGTGATCACGTCTCCGCTGATCCACGGGTTGAAAATCCAGCGCCGCATCTGGTTGATTCCATACCGTTCCCTTAGATGTTCCATCAGGTTTTTAATCAGCATGCGCCACTCAGCCAGATCTCGCGGAGAGCTGCTTAGCGCCGGACGCATCGTTCTTCCCGGGTCTGTTTTTGCCAGTAGCAACGGCATATGGCCGAATTCCAGCAACGGCTTCGCTCCCGTGGAAAGGATGAAATCGATCACCTCATCAATATAGTTCCAGCAGAACTGAATCTCGCCCCACATATTCCGCCGAAATACGCACATATCATCATCAAGAATTCCTTTTACGCGGATCAGCTCATAGCCGAGCTCCTGCACCAGCTGTTCCAGCTCATCCTGCACCTCGCGGTTCAGCACACTTGCCGCATAGCCAGCATTGATCACGCGCTTCCAGTGGCCTGCCACTCTTGGTTTCCGTCCGTTTACTGCCACTATCACGGAAACGGCACTCTCATTTGTCGTCTCAATCTCCTGCTCCGTGACCGCTGCATACTGCAGGAGACTCTGGAAAATATCATGGTCTCCCGCCGCCTCTTCCCGCTCTTTTCCTTTCTTTTCACGCTGTTTTACTGTATATTCCATCTGCTTCCGGTATTCGCTCGGTGTCATACCGCGGTATTTGCGGAATGCGCGGATCATCGCCGTCTCATTGACAAATCCATTGTGATAGGCAATCTCCGTCAGCGTTGCGCCGCTGTGCATTTCCTGTACGGCATGCGCCAGGCGCACCTGCGTCACGTACTCCCGAAATGATACACCGAAATACTGCGGAAAGCTCCGTGAAATATAGGCACGGCTCAGATAAAGATGATCCGCCAGATCCTCCAGCGTAATCTCTTCCCGGCAATGCTGCAGAATATAGTCTGATGCCCGCTGAATGCGTTCCCTTCCGCCCCGGCCCTGTTCCACCTTTTCCCCGGATGTAAAGTAAGAAAGCAGATCCTCCAGAAGCGCCGTCACACGGCTTTTCATATAGATCGGTTGTTCCTCATTATTCTTGTACATCTCAAGAAAGATCCGTGCCATATCCCGCCGGATCAAGTCAAATTTTTCCTGCTGATCTTCCATATAAAAAAACGACTGACATTTGACTTCACATTTCAGCAGCTTAATGTGAAATGAAGCAATCGTCTCCGCTGAAACGCAGAGCGACAGAGCAAGTCCGTCTTCGTCCAGATCCAGGTCACAGATCTGAAACCGGTTGATCGCAAAGATAGATCCCATCGGGAGATTGTGAACTTCCCCGTCCTCGTAGCTGACTCTTCCACTCCCACGAAGCAGAAATAAAAGTTCAAAATCCGGATTCCACAGTTCCCGTTTCTTCTCCGGCCGGAGTAGCCGAAAACGGAATCCCGGCATTTCCTGTTTTGTTCCTCTCATCATTATATCTTCGTCTCTGTTGTCTCTTTCCATTCCACACCTCATAATAAATTTTTTTCTATTGTATTGTACCACAAAAAAGATCCCACAAAAAGATTTTCTCCTTTTGTGGGACCGATTTTTCGGTTTTTGTTTTAGTTTTTGCAATTATTCCTTCACCTTCAGCACCAGACACTGATACGGCTGCAGACGGATCGTTTCCTCGCCTGCCTCGCAGGTGTCATAGTTATTCAGAAGTACTTCTTCGATTGTATCTGTAAATGGCAATGTAATGCCATCCGCAAGAGAAGTAGTAAGGATCAGAATATTATTCTTCTCATCCTTCCTGCGGTACGCCAGAACGCCGCTTACCGTCTCGTATTCCGGAATCAGCGTTCCGTAGAGGAAGGTTTCTTCCAGATCTTCACGTCGTCTTACTGCCACCATTTTGCGGTAGAACCACAGCAGGGAATCAGGATCTTTTTCCTCGGCCTCATAGTTCAGTTCCGTATAGTTTTTATTCACCGGGAACCACGGCGTACCTGTTGTGAATCCCGCCTCGGCAGATGCATCCCACTGCATCGGAGTTCTGCTGTGCTCGCGGCTCTCGCGGTTGATCTGCTCGAGCGCTTCCGCATCCGTTTTTCCTTCGGCAATCAGGCGGTCGTAAATAGCAAAGGTCGGTTTATCGACGAATCCCTGAATGGACTGTTTCGGGTCGTCGCGCATACCTATTTCCTGTCCCTGATACAAGAACACAATACCCGGCAGGAAGAAATTAGTGACCGGAAGCATTTTTTCGCTGTAGAGGTTCTGATCCTCCGGCATCAGGAACCGGTCGATGCTGCGCGGTTTGTCATGATTTTCAAGGAAATTACAGAGCATGCCACGGCCATCCACGATTTTCTGTGCCGCAAAAAGCTGATCGCGATAATCGTCAAACAGCGCCACGGTATTGCCCCATTTCGGGTTACGCACATTGTCGAGGGTGTGACAAAAATCGAAAACGGACGAGAAGCTGCCGTTTTCCCCGATCACATCCTCCACATCCTCCGGTGCCATGTGATCGTACTCTCCGATCGTCAGCGCATCGGTCGGTGCAAAGGTGCGCTCCTTCATTTCACACAAAACATCGGCAAGACCGTCTACATTGTTGAAATACTCGAACGCCATATTGTACTCGTCCGGTCCATCCGGCGGAAGGTTGGTGTACTGATAATTCTTTTTCAGATGGCTAATCGCATCAAGACGGAATCCGCCAAGTCCCAGATCCATCCATTTTAAAATCATCTCATAAATTTCTTCCCGCAATTCCGGATTCTCCCAATTGAGATCCGGCTGCTCTTTTGTGAAGATGTGAAGGTAATACAGGTTATCATATCCCGGTACTTTCTCCCATGCGCTGCCGCCAAAAATCGACCGCCAGTTGTTCGGCTCTTTGCCGTCTTTTCCTTCCCGGAACACATAATACTTTCCGTACTTTCCAAACGGATCTTGGAGTGCCGCCTGAAACCACGCATGCCGGTCAGAGGAATGATTCACGACAAGATCCATCAGGATGCGGATGCCGCGTTTTTTTGCCTCCGCGATCAGCTCCTTCATGTCCTCCATCGTTCCAAACGACGGGTCGATATCCATGTAATCGGAAATATCGTATCCGTTATCCACCATCGGGGATGCAAACACCGGGCAGAGCCAGATGACATTGGCTCCCAGCTTTTCTATTTTGTCAAGATGACGGATCACGCCTTTCAGATCTCCGATTCCATCTCCGTTGGTATCCTGAAAACTCTTCGGATAAATCTGGTATCCAACCGTTTTGTGCCACCACTTTTTCTCCATTACTCTTCTCCTGTTCTTTTGTTTTCGTGATGCGGACTGCTCTTTAGGTTTACCGCAAAACCTATAGTGTTTTCACTATATCACAAAAGAATGGATTGTGCTACTTTTTTCTTTTTGATTTTTCCTATGTTCGCCTTACCGTTACGGTTCACTGTTTTTTCATCAGCGGCAAAATCACGCAGGAAGCAGCTTTTCCGCCCATATGAATGGTCTGATGTGCAATTTTATTTTCCGTTTTTTCCGACCACAGCCCTTTCTGATTGCTGTGAACATGATACTGCGGGAAGTCGGAGGAGGAAACATCTACACGAATGCGGGAACCCTTTGGAATCGTGTATACAATATTCCACATAGTAATCTGTACCTCTGCCACGCTGCCCGGTTCATAGGCTCCGGCCTCCGTTTTTCCCTGCTCCAGCGTTGCAATCGAGGAACGAATGTTGTACGCTTTTCCTTCCGGCGTTACCTCCATGATTTTAGCGGTAAATGCCGTATCCTCGCAATCACTTTCCACGAACAGACGAACGGAAGCTTTTCCGTTCAGCGTGAAAGTTTCTTCCAGCGGCTCTGATACAAAACTCAGGACATCCTCACGATAGTCCGGTTCCGGCTGAAGATGGCTGCCGATCTGCGGCATCGTATGCAGAAGGGCTTCTCCGCCGATGCTCTCGACGGGAGTGGCCGGGTCAAACGTGTAGTTTCTCGTTTTTTCCCGTTCCGGCGCGCCTTCCCGAAGTGTTTTCTCATCCAGATACAGCGTCATGCTTCCCGCAGTTCCTTTTTCTCCCAGTCGGTCGGATACGATGTCAATCCACCGGTCCGCTCCGATTTCATAGGCACGGATCCGCTGCGTCGGGATTTCTTTTTGTTTCAGCGTCAGCTCAAACCATTCCAGCATCTTTGGAATTTCTTCATTCTGCGGGTGCAGCACCTCTTTGCCCTCGAGGCAGATCTGGAAAAAGTGGTTCCAGGCGCCGATTTCGAGCCAGCTGTGCTGTTTTGTTTCCTCGTTCAGCCGCTCCCACGTTTTCATACTGCTGCCGTGGTGATGATCGCACCAGCCGCTTAAAAGATAAATCGGAACCTTCGTTTTTGATGGAATTTCCCGCAACTGTTTCCACCAGCCCGTCTGCCAGAGTGCCGCATCCGGGCTCGGGCTTGTGATGTATTCGCGGTAGGACGGAACACGCTGTCCCCACAGCGCCTCGTCCACTTCAATCTGCGGCAGGTAACGGCAGCTTTCGCGATAGTCAGCATTCACTGGTTTTTCCGCATTTTCCATCGACCATGCGGTCAGGATATCGTGGCGGAAGCAGCCCTTCTCGTAGGCTGATACAAAACGATCCGTTCCATAGTCCTCCAGAAACATTGCGGCAACTTTCCCCTCCGCGGCATCAGCGAACGCCCAGCCGGTCATGCTTGTGTAGGAATGGCCCCAGTAGCCTAAGATTTCGCACCATGGCTGCTCCACAAGGTAATCCATGGTGTCAATGCCATCGTTTCGCTCATTGATGTTTGGCTCCCATTTTCCTTCCGACTGCTCTCTGCCGCGGCAATACTGGTAGACATACACATAGCCTCTGCGCGCCAGTCCCTCACCGTAGGCACGGTGAATACGGTCGTTGCCCGGATAGCAGGTACGAGTCAGGATGACGGGATATTTCTTGTTTTCTCCTGATCCGCCTTCCCTTGGAAAATAATAGATTGTATGCAGCTTCACACCATCGCGCATCTCGATCTGGCTGTCTTTTCTTTCAAATGCTGCACAGCTTTCGGAAACGCCGCTTTTCGCAAACTGTTCCTCCACGCGTTTTACCACTGCCGCCATAAAATCTTCTGCCATTGCCCTAAACCTCCATTTCCAGCAGTGCCATGCCGAGTGTCTTTCCATGTTTGTCCAGCGCCAGCGATCTTGTGACACCGCCGCCGAGTGTCTTGTCGAGGACAAAGTTCAGCGCATGGATTCCGTCCAGTTCGTAGCGGGTTACTTTTCCGTGACAAATTTCGCGGAAGTATTCTGCTACGCGTGCTTCTGTTACTTTTTCTTTCAGCATTTCATAATTGTTCTCATCATATGGGATCACCGAAATATTGGAGATCTCGCCTTTGTCACCCGTTCTTGCATGTGCAATTTCTTTTAATTTCATACTTCTTCCTTTCCTGTCCTTCGTTACTGTCTGTCGATTGCGGAAAATGGTTTTCCAGACACGTTCCGGCAATCTCTTCGTTTTATAACAATCCCAGCTCTTCTCCTGCTGACCGTAAGATCAGAGGCATCGATCAAACTTCAAAATACCGAATCTTCTGTGTTACATCATCCCGCGGTACAAAAATTGAGCAGACCGAGACAACCTCGGACACCCGTTTCACAGCTCCGCCTCCTCCTGCCGGACCGTTGGTGTAGAGAGCTTCGACTTCATTTGCCAGCAGAACGGCATTTTTCCGGTCTTTCGTTCTGCCTGCGGCGCGGAGACGCACTTCACACGGAGTTCCACTTCCGATCTCCTTGGAAATTGCATCACGATACAGGGAATTGCATCCGATAAAATCAGCACGGTACTCTTCCAGTTCGATGCCTGTCAGTGCAATCCGCTTCTCCAGAATCTCCGCCGCCAGCTCCGCCCGTGCCATACAGTTGCTTCCGCCGTAGGAAATTTCACCCTCACCGATGAAGCAGTCCTTGTAGCCGACACTCACTTTCAAAGTTTCCGGTCTTCCATGCGTTGTCGCATGCTCGGCGCGAACCTGGTTTTCCCCGACCTGCCGGAACGTCACCTTTGAAAAGTCCGCTGTTGCATCCGGGGTCAGGTAAGCCTTTGGGTTGTGGATTTCGTAGATCATCTGCTCTTTACAGGTATCCACGCTCACCAGTCCGCCACTTCCCTCGACCTTTGTCACGGTAAATGCGCCTGTCTCGTCAATCTCAATGAGCGGGAATCCAAGTTTCCACAGGTTCGGCACATCCTTGTAGCCCGGATCCGCAAAATAGCCGCCTGTCACCTGTCCGGCACACTCGAGCAGATGGCCTGCGAGAACCGCCTGTCCCATCTGATCCGGGTTGTCGGTAATGTTCCATCCGAACTCATGTACCAGCGGTCCGATCGTCAGTGCAGGATCGGAAACGCGACCGGTAATGACAAGATTGGCACCCTCTTCCAACGCTTTTGTGATGCCCTCCGCACCCATATAGACGTTCGCAGAAATCAGAACATCTTTTTTCTCTTTTAACAGCGTGCCATCCTCCAGCACTTTCTCATTTTCGTATTTGTCCAGCTCGTCTGTAATATCATCGCCGGTCACACAGGCAATTTTCAATCCACCGACACCCAGTTTTCTGGCAATTTCACACGTCCGTTCTGCAGCAGATACCGGGTTGGCAGCTCCCATATTGGTAATAACTTTTACTTTGTTTTTCGCCATCAGCGGGAGAATTTTTTCCATTCGGTAGTCGAGCAGCTGGTTGTATCCCTTCGACGGATCTTTCTCTTTGTCCTGCTGCCCGATCGCAACGGTGCGTTCCGCCAGACACTCGAAAATAATGTAGTCCAGATTTCCTTTTTCCATCAGCTCCACTGCCGGCTCAATGCGGTCTCCCGCGTAGCCTGCCCCGCTTCCGATTCTGATTTTTTTCATATCCAATGGCCTCTCTTTCTTTGATCTGAGGTCATTGTAACGCAGATCCATGGCAGGTACCACAAAAGGGAACCGAATTTCTAAAATTTTAGAAATCTGGTTCCCTTTTTACATGAACTGCTTTTCAGTCGGGTCGGAAAATACGGTAAAAACATCCAATGCAATAGAAATTCCGGCATTCCGTTATTATTTCTTATTCTTTCATTTTATTGTATAACGTCGCCAGCGAAATTCCGAGTTCCTTTGCCGTTTTTCGCTTCCCCTCCATATCCCGTCCGTACAGCAGCAGCGTATTTTGGATCTCCTGCCGTTCGAAGCGGCGCACCCGCTCTTCCAGCGTCATGTGAGCCTCTGATTCCCGTTTTTCAAACTGTACGAGACTCGTCACAATTGAGATGCTTCCGCGGATCTGATGCTCTTCCCAGATCGGATAAACACTTGCAAAGTATTCCTGCATTCCCTCTCTCCGCACCATTCCCTCGACCGGGATGCCGCTCCAAATAACTTCCGGAGCAATGGCAGATTTTCGGTACTCCGTGATTTTATGACCTTTCGCGGTTTCAAGCGGAACGCCGATGAAATCGCTGTAGACTTGATTGAAGAACACAATCCTGCTGTGCTGATCGCAAATCAGGATTCCCTGCTGTAAAGATTCCAGAATGGAATGTACCTGCATTTCTTCTCCCTCCCACTTTCATCCATTTTGTACTCAAAAAAAACACTCTCTGTGGGCTTCTTTCGTTATCACTGCAGTCACCACGGGCAGCGTCGGCAAGGACTTTATCTCGTTGCCTCCGCCACAGTGCGCTCCTGCCCGGATAGCTTTTTACTTTACAGAAAAATTCAACGAAGTATCCTGTGAAGAAAAAAACGCACGGCAGGAAATCCCGCCGTGCGTCCATAGATTCTGATTTACGCTTAAATTATTTAAGAGTAACTTTAGCGCCTTCAGCCTCAAGTTTAGTTTTGAGCTCTTCAGCTTCTGCTTTGGAAGCACCCTCTTTGAGGACTTTCGGAGCACCGTCAACTACTTCTTTAGCTTCTTTCAGGCCAAGTCCTGTAGCTTCACGTACAACTTTGATAACTTTAACTTTGTTCGGGCCAACCTCTGTCAGCTCTACGTCGAACTCGTCTTTCTCCTCAGCTGCTGCTGCATCGCCTGCTGCTGCTGCAACTACAACGCCTGCTGCTGCGGATACGCCGAACTCTTCCTCACATGCTTTTACAAGATCGTTTAACTCTAATACAGATAACTCTTTGATAGCGTCAATAAACTCTGCGGTTGTTAACTTTGCCATTTTATTTTCCTCCTTGGATATTTTCTGAATAATGTTCTCAGGCTGCGTATTTCACGCTGCCCGCTTGAGGCTTAGGCCTCTGCTGCGCCGCCTTTGGACTCTGCGATCTGGTTGAGGACGCGAGCCAGGTTTGCGATCGGGGACTGGATGCTTCCAAGCAGTTTGCCAAGAAGTTCTTCTCTTGACGGAACGTTTGCCAGTGCTTCCATTCCAGCTTTGTCGTAGTAGTTTCCTTCTACAACACCAGAAACCATCTCCAGCTTCGGAGCGGTTTTTGCAAATTTAGCGATGATTCTTGCCGGAGCTGTTGCGTCGTCCCTGCTGATTGCGATAGCGTTTGTGCCATCCAGGTCTTTGGTAAGAGACTCGAAAGCAGTACCAGCGAATGCACGTTTCATCATTGTATTTTTGTATACTTTGTAATGAACGCCTGCTTCTCTTAACTCTTTACGCAGCTGAGTATCCTGAGCAACGGTTAATCCGCTGTAGTTTACCAGCAGCACGCACTGTGCGCCTTCTACCTGTGCGCTGATCTCTTCCAGGACCGGCTTCTTCAGATCGATTTTTGCATTGATTGCCATGATTGCACCTCCTTGTAGTATTTCGTACCTACGCTTTGGAAGTATAAAAAAAGCTCTTCGCGAAGATTGGCGAAGAGATCTCAAAATTCCATAACATGAACCTTGTGTAACTTCTCCTCGGCAGGCGTTTGAAACTTACGCCTTGCGGCACCTGCTGTCTTCGGCGTGATACAGATGGTATATTATCATATGTGAGGAGGGTTGTCAAGATCAAAATGAATTTTTTTCATATTTGTGCAACTTCATCGTTACTGTTCACTCAGCAGTGAAATACCTGCTGTTTCGCTGCGTAAGAAAGTGATTCAGGAGTGAGCAGCCCTCCTTTTGCGAAGTAAAACTTTAAATGAGGGCTGCGAATGTTACAGTTCGCAGAGAATCTGTGAACTGTAACACTTCATCAAAATATACGTTCTGTTTTTTCAAACCGTTTCTACATCTATCATGTTATGCTTGTTTTGTTGTCTCACCTACACCAAGGCAACTTGGAAAGGAGGTGACGTTGTTGGAACCTATTACTTCGCTTATTGTTTCCGTTATGGCAGGTGTGATTTGCCACCTCATCTGCAAATGGTTGGACGAAAACGATTAAAAGGACAACCAGCCTAAAAGTTTAAGCCGCTTTACGGAATAGAAAACCCCGGAGACTGCCATCTCCGGGGTTTTCGTTGTTGAAACCTTTTAGCTTCGCTTTGCCTACGGCAAGTATATCATATGCAGAACCGAATTTCAAGATTCCTCTCCCACATTTTTATTTCACTTTCACCAGTCGCACAGCCATATACGGTCTTGACGGCATGTCGATCGTGAATTCTCCGCTGTGGCGGCCTGCCGGGGTGATGGTCATATTCCAGGTGTCGATGACTTCCACATCAAACTCCTGGCCTTCCGGCATGTAGAACGGGCGGCGGCATGGGCGGTTGGCACCGTAATAGTACATCACGCAGTCTTTTCTCGGATGGCTTGCGCTGTTTGTGCAGCAGGTCTCATCAAAGAATGCCGGAAGCGGCTCCATATAGCCCCCGTTTTCTTCCATAATATCCAGCAGGAACTGGATTCGCGCCGGGCTGCCGCCCTTGAGCTCTCCGCCGTGTGACCACCAGATCACACCGTTTTCATTTTCATACGTCTCGCCGTGCTGGCCATATCCACCTCTGGTATATGCCTCCCAGAACCGGCGTGTCATCTCCTCGCCGCTGATATTGCCCCAGCCGAACGGAAGATTTCCTTCATATGCGATTTCATCGAGCACGCACGGTTTTCCATACTGCGGGCGCCAGATTTCCACATTTTCTGCAGTACGGTACAGATCGATTCTCTGCAGACTGCAGTGCGTGATCCATCCCCTGGAATGATCGTACATGGTCATACAGTTGTGAATGGAGCGCAGATGGCGGTACGGATCCTGACGGCAGACGGTTTCTGCATTGGACTCCCACTCGGATACCGGTTTCCAGCGGAACAGGTCAAACTCATTCGCCATAGCCCACCAGACATTGTGGTATGCACTGAAACGGTTGACAACGTATCTTAAATAAAAGTTCTGCTGCTCCAGATTCATGCGGGAATAGCCCCAGCGGTCGTATGGATGGAACAGAATCAGATCGGCCTGGATTCCCATGGTGCCAAGGCGTGCGATCGTGTTTTCAATGTGTTCAAAATAAGAAGGATTCGGACGGGTATAATCCCATACTTCATCCGGGTTTTCAATCATGGCATCAATGCCACCGAACATATTGCGCGGCGCTTTTTCCAGCTTCTCTGTCTCAAAATCAGACGGAGACCACGGAGAGTTTTCACGAATTTCAAACGGATACTGTGCCGGCTCTTTTAAATTGTAGACATAGTGCTTCGGGAAAACGCAGAATCGGATCTTGTTGAATGGAGAAGCTGCAAGACTTTCATACGTTTTCTCCTGTGTCTCCTTACTCTGCAGCTCCCACACATAGCAGGTCGTACCGCACGGGTAGTATTCCTTTCCGTCATCGTAAGCAAAATGATAGGTATTTGCCACACGAACCGGACCGTGGCAGTTTTCATCGGCTGCGCTGACCTTTACCGTCACTTTCGCCTCATCGCCCCAGCTTGTTGCTGCGGTGATCTCATACGTCCCTTCGCAGGATGGCATAAAGCGAAGCTTGTATACGCCGTTTCCGTCATAAAAGCCCTCGGCATGCTTTTCCTCTGCCTGACCTGCCATCGTTCCTTTCACCCACTGCTCCGCAAACGGATTTCCCTCGGACGGTCCCCTGAAAACCAGTTCTGCAATTCCATATCGTTTTACATATTCGGTATAAGACTGTAACATACGTTCCACCTTTCTAAAATAAGTATCGTTTCGTATTTCGATAGTTTAATTTTACTAAATCTATCTTAAATAGTCAATCTATTTAAATTTAATTTTTAAACAATAATTCAGTTGTTTTTTTATTACTTTTGCCGGTATCCGTTTCTTTTTTCCTTGTATTTATTGACGTTTTTTCACTTTTATTGTAAACTTCCCAATAGAGTCTGCCGGAGCTTTTGCTGAACAGTTCCGGCCTTTTCTTTTTATCCGGCTCAAAATTCAGCATGACCCTAATATGTACCGGAGAGGAGATGTTTCCTTGAAAAAACGGTTTTCCAAAATTTCCATACACTCACTTGGTTTTCGCATTTTTGTTCTGCTTGCAGTCATGATCGTCCTTTTTTGTGCTCTTGTCGTGTACAATAACACAGCCGCTTTTGGTCTGATGCTGGAGCGAATCCATGAGAACTCGGAAAATACACTGGTTCTGTACCAGAAAAGCCTGGATGAAAATCTTTCCCGCACGGAAACCTACCTCTATGTTTTCGCATTAAATGATGCCGATCTTCTTTCCCTCCGCGCAGCAGAACCACAGACAACCGGCTGGTATGTCACGTTGAATCGGATCAAAAAAAGCTTTGAAAGCGCAACGCCGAACTACACGGTCGATGGCTTTTTCTGCTATCAGGAAGCCACCGATGCCCTGGTTCTCTACGATCAGACCAGCAACCCTACACCGCTCCTCTGGAACTATATCCGTAAAATCGCCAATACAGAGGATCCATCCTCTGTTTGGAACCTCAATGAAATCAACGGGAAATACTATCTTGTCCGTATCCTGAACCTGAACGGATATCTGCTCGGCGCGTACATTTCTACGGATACACTCCTTGGCACTCTGGTCGATACAAAAACGCAGGACAGTCTTCTGTATTTTTCCGATGGTCCCCTTCTTCTGCGCACCCCTTCAAACGATGTCCGCCTGGAGGCTCCCCGCTTGAAATGGCGACGATATCCTTCCTACGAAATCGACGGAACCTCCTGGATGGCTGTTTCACATGAACTGAAGGAAACACCGCTGTCGCTGACCCTGCTTTTGAAGGCTTCGGAATACACCAAATATCAGAGCAGCTTTTATCTTCTCGCCCTGATCGTTTCGCTCGGTCTGTTCGTAATCTGGCTGCTCCTGTCTGCTTCCCTGCACCGCTGGGTTCTTCACCCGGTTCACATGCTGACGCATGCGCTGGAACAGCTCCGCGGCGGTGATCTCAAGGTGCGGATTCCGGATGACGCTATGCTCGACGAATTCCGGAAAATGACGACCGCTTTCAACGATATGGTCGAAGAGATCGATGATCTGAAAATCGCGAATTATGAAAAACAGCTCGCCCGTCAGAAGCTGGAAGCGCTTTACCTGAAGCAGCAGATCACGCCGCATTTTATGATCAACTGCCTGAACACCATTTATCAGCTGACTGAAAATAACCATGCGGACCTGGCACGGCAGATGCTTCAGAACCTGAGTGTACATCTGCGCTATACGCTTTCCTCCGGCCAGACCGTCTCGCTTTTAGAAGAGCTAAACCTTGTAAAAAACTACGTGGAGCTTTCCTCCATCCGCTATCCCGGCGCGCTGCGCCTGCTCCCTTCCTGCGAAGAATCGCTGCACAATGCAACGGTTGTGCCGCTTATGCTCCTGAACTTTGTGGAAAACACGATCAAATATGAGGTCGTTATGGGGAAAGTGCTGGACATGCATATCGATATCACCGCACAGGAAGAAAATCAGTGTACCCGTCTTCATATCTGTATCTGGGATACCGGATGCGGTTTTTCCGAGGATATACTTGCCGTGCTGCAAAAGCTTGATACCTATGTAAACTCCGAGCAGGAACACATCGGCATCACAAACGTGGTGCTCCGCCTACGCCAGATTTTTCCCGACGCGGCTTTTGCTTTCGGCAACCGCCCCGGCGCAGGCGCTCAGATTACCATTGAGTTTCCTTACGTTCCCTTTTTCCGCATCGACGGATAACCGGAACAGCTAAAAATATGTTTTGGGAGGTTATTATGAACCTGTTAATTGTAGACGATGAATATTATACCGTTGAAAGCATCTCCAACAAAATCCGCACACTACGCCCGGACTCTTTCGAGATTTTCTGTGCCTACAATATGACGCAGGCATTGGAAATCTTTTCCGCACATACGATTGATCTGATGATCTGTGATATCGAGATGCCCGGCGGCTCCGGCCTCGAACTGCTGGACCAAATCCGCCAGGCACACTACGAAACCGTCTGCATTTTTCTGACCGCCTATGCAAAATTTGAATATATTTCCCGCGCTATGAAGCTTTCCAGCAGTGACTATCTGTTGAAGCCACTGGACGACCATGCTCTTCTGGAAGCTCTTGACAAAGCCTGTGCGCAATGTGAAAAGCAGCAAAAGGACCGCGTCAACACCCTTCATGCCAATTACTGGAAGGAAAGTGAGCTCCCGCTTGCGGAACAGTTTTTCCTCGACCTGTTAAATGGCAGTATTTCCTCTGCTCCTTCCGAAGTGATGGATGAAATCCGCTATCGCCGTCTGGATGTCAAACTGATTCATCAGCCCTTCTATCCGCTTCTGATCCAGACCGGACAGACGAACTCCTTTTCTCCGACCGACAACCGTACCCTGTATGAATTTGCCTTAAAAAACATTGTCCGTGAATATTTTTTCAAAGCTTCCGAGCTTCCCCTGACGATCCGCGCATTGGACGGTTTTTATCTTCTGCTTCTCCCGGCCTCCACACACTCTCGGGACGCCGTGATTGGCCGATGTCGTCAGGCCCTGACCGACTTTGTGACACACTTTCCGTTCTCGATCAACTTTTTCGTTGATCAGAAGGTCTGTCTCCCGGAAGACCTGCGAAAAACTTTTCTTTCCATGAAAGCCTTCGCCGGAAAGAATGTCACCTACGAAAATCACGTTTTCGATCTTGCCGCTGAAACCGAAGCTCCTGTTCAGACACCTTTTCAGCCGATTCCATCTGACCGCTGGTCCGATCTTCTCACATCCGGAAAAACGGAACAGCTTCAGATTGAGATTTTTGCTTTCTTAAATCAGATGAAAAGCTCCGGCACCGCTACGCGGGAATTTCTGACCGGCTTTTACTATCAGTTCCTGCAGCTGCTGTTCCGCCAGATGGATCATCCGGGCAGCGAAGATGAAGCCTTCCGCCGCCAGATTACCGTTGCTTCCCCGGAGCAGACCTTCTCCTCGTTTGGTGCTTTACGAGAATGGATTTCCAACAGTCTTCTGCTGTTCACACAAAGCCGTCAGGCAGCCGCTTCCCAGGACACGGCTGTTGCCACCGTGAAGGCATATATCGAATCGCACCTCTCCGACGAGCTGGATCGCGATACGCTTGCGGCCATGGTGTATCTGAACGCCGATTATCTGTCCCATCTCTTCAAAAAAGACACGGGAAGTTCTCTCATCAACTACGTCATCGATCGCCGGATTGCTCGCTCCAAGGAGCTTCTCGCAAAGGGCGAAATGAGCATCCGCGACATTGCCATCACCTGCGGCTTCCAGAATATTTCGTACTTCTCCCGCCAGTTTAAAAAATCGACGGGCATGACACCACGGCAGTTTAGAAATTAAAAAAATCCGGCCTTCCTTTTGCATATCGGAAAGCCGGATTTTTTGGATTCACTTACTTTTTTTATTAGCCCTTCACGCCGCCAAGGGTAATACCTTTTACAAAGTTTTTCTGAATGAACGGATAAATGATCATGATCGGCAGAATACCAAGAGCTGCCATCGCCATACGAACCGTTCCGGATGGGATCTGGGAGAGACCTTCGCCTGCCTGCGCCATGTTGTTGGCATTCTGCGTCAGTGCCTGAATATTCTGCATCAGACGGTTCAGCAGGTTCTGGATACTGTAAAGATCCGTTCTCTTTGTCAGATAGATATAACCATTGTTCCAGTCGTTCCAGTAAGCGATACCGGAGAACATGGCAACGGTGGTAATAATCGGCTTGGACAGCGGAATTGCGATCTTCCACATGGTCTGGAACTCGTTTGCACCGTCAATATAGGCAGCCTCGAGAATTTCATCCGGCACACCGGTGACAAAGTAGCTCTTCATCAGAAGAACGTTGAATGCGCTCATCATCAGAGACGGAACCAGCAGTCCGAAGAATGTATCTTTCACATGAAATACGGTTGTGTAGTTGATATAGGTCGGTACAAGGCCTCCGTTGAACAGCATGGTAAAGAACACCAGAAAGGTCAGTACATTGCGTCCCGGCAGACCTTTTTTCGAAAGACCGTAGGCCAGACAGGTTGTCAGGGCAAGGCTGCAGACAACGCCGGTTGCGGTCAGGATAAAGGACATTCCGTAGGCTTTGATTACCATGGAGCTGCTGGATGTGAATACCCACTCATAAGCGTAGGTACTCCACTTTTCCGGCAGGAAAGAGTAGCCATTCTGTAACAGGGTTGCATTGTCAGTCAATGAGGAAATGAACATCAGCAGAATCGGAATGATCGCGAGCAGTGTCAGGATTGTCATGATCAGATGGCCGAAAAAGCTATAAATTTTATCTTCTCTTGTTTTCATACCGTTCCTCCTAGATCAGCGCGCTGTCGCGGTCAATTTTACGTACCAGCAGGTTGGCGCCAAGCACCAGAATAAATCCTACGATCGACTGGTAAACACCTGCTGCGGCAGACATCGAAACATTGCCCATCTGAAGCAGTCCGCGGTATACGTAGGTATCAATTGTGTTTGTTGTGGAATACAAAGCTCCCTGGTTCATCGGCACCTGATAAAAGAGACCGAAGTCAGAGTAGAAAATTCTTCCAATTGCCATCATGGTCAGCATGATAATGGTCGGACGCAAAAGCGGCAGGGTGATATATTTGATCTGCTGCCATCTCGTTGCACCATCGATCTTGGCTGACTCATAGAAGGATTTATCAAATCCCATCAGTGTTGCCAGATACACAATACAGTTGTAGCCAACCGACTTCCATGCACTGACAAAAACCAGGATAAACGGCCAGTATTTCGGTTCCGAATACCAGGAAACCGGATCTTTTCCCAGCGCCTTTAAAATCGTGTTGTTAATGAATCCGTTTTCTACACTGAAGAATGCAAAAACAAGATATCCGATGATAACGGTGGAGAGGAGGTTCGGAAGAAGGATGGCGCTCTGGTAAACTTTTTTCCGTTTTCCTTCCAGCTCACTTAAGATAATAGCTACTGCGATTGCCAGTGTTGTGTTGATTACGATAAATGCCACATTGTAGAGAATGGTATTTCGTGTAATAACAAAGGCATCGCTTGTCGTAAACAGATATTCAAAGTTTTTCAGTCCTACCCATGGACTTCCGTAGATGCCTTTTCCGGCATTGTACTGTTTGAATGCAATCACAAGACCCGGCAGAGGCATGTAATTGTTGATAAACAGATAAATGAGACCCGGCAGCATCAGAATATAGATCGGCAGAAAACGTACAAATGTTTTTCGTCTTTTCTGGCTCTTCTGACTTTTCACTCTTGCCATGTTTTTCCTTCTCCTTTTTTCTTATCCGCAGCCGGTCCCAAAGCGTTCCGGTTTTGACAGATTTTTCTCTTCTTACAACCTGCGCCGTCCTGTTTTTGGGACGGCGCAGTCATTTTTTGATCTAAATTCTTAAACTTTATTTGTTTGCTTCCTGCCACGCTGCAAGCTGTGCCTTTTTCTCGTCGATAATCTTCTGGAGGCCTGCAGTCATCATCTTATCATTCATTTCGGCAATTCCGGTCTCCGGGTCTACAAAGCCGTACTCTACGCTGGTCTGATACTCGTTGTATACGTTCTGTACTGCTGTGAGCTCGTTTGCCACATTTGTGCTGTCAAAGGAGAAACCGCTTGCTTTGGAAACCTTTGCATTGGTGTTAAACTCTTTCATCTCTGTCCACAGATCCGGATCATTTCCTTCCCATACATGGGTCAGGAACTGGTTCGGCATCATCCATCCCATAGAATGATTCCATCCGGAGTTGGATGCATCTACACCGTCTGCATAAGTAGCAAGTCCGTCATCGCCAATTTTATAATGTGTTCCCTCGATGCCCCATGCCAGAAGGTTTGCGATATCGGCATTTGTGTAGCACTCATTCAGGAATTTCATGGCTGCTTCTTTATGCTGTGCAGAGACCGGAATGGTCCAAGGCATACTAGCCACAGATGTGGAACTGATATAGTCATCCAGTGTCTGGAAGATGGTCATATCGCGACCGGTCAGTGTAGTCTCCTGCGCTTTGATGCCAGGCTTTCCGCCTGTGGTATAGCTCATCAGAGTTCCGGCTTTTACAAGCTCTCCGACTGCTGTTGTATCGGTCGATGCATCGGCACTGATATAGCCTTTCTGATTGTAGTCATACAGTCTTGCACAATAATCCTTGTAGAAATCGCTCTCAAAGAGATTTACAACATCAAGGTTCTGGCCATAGTCAAGCAGCACACCGAACACATTTCCTCCAAGGGAGTCTACGTTAGAGAACTGCGACATAGAACCTGTTGTCGGACGATAAACCTCTTTGTCCGGATACTTCTCATGCAGCTGTGCATAAATGTCATTTAATTCATCCAGACTGATTTTTACGATCTCATCGTCTGTGTTTGCTTCGTAGCCAATACCATCGAGATACTCGGTTGCGATCGCTGCGCATCCACGTCCCTGTGCAATGTCTCGGTTACTTGGAAGTCCATATAAAACTCCGTTTACACGGCAGGCATCTACATTTTCCTGTCCAACCGCATCAATAATTCCCTGTCCGTAAGTCTGAATCAGATCATTTTCTTCCAGGTCGGAGAGGTATCCCTGCTGAATTCCGGTTGCATATGGGAAACCTACACATGCAAGTACATCAATTTCCTCATTTGCGGAAAGCGCCAGCGTCGTGTTCTGGTTAAAGGAACCGTAATCAGTAATGGAAAGCTCAATTTCAACACCAATCTTATCTCTTGTGATATCATTGATGGCTTCCTGTACTTTCTCCGTATCTGCCGGAGCACCCGTCCAGGTCGGGAAGCTTACGATGATTTTTTCCACTTCTCCGCTTCCGTTCTCTGCTGTACTGGATGCGGTACTCTTATCCTTAGAATCTGTCTTTCCGGAATCTGAACTTCCGCCGCTGCTTCCGCATGCAGCCATGGAGCATGCCATAATGGATGCCATGAAAATCGCTGCTACTTTCTTTTTCATTCTTTCGTCCTCGCTTTTTATCTTTTTGTCTTGCTGCTTTATTTCGTTTCTGAGTTTCGGCCGTGACTCATTTGATGATCTTATTATATCTGCTTTCTTACCTCCAAAAAAGAACAATCCTGCGATGAATTTGCACTTTTCTGCGGTTTCTTTCCGCATTTTGTATGGTTTATGATCACTTTTCAGTTTTTTCTATGCATTCTGCTATCAGCACCCAATCTCCCGCCGCCGGTTTCTTTGGCATAATGCACGACTTTCCACGCACTTCCACCTGGATTTCTGCTTTTTCTGTCTGTCCCGTTCTCGGATCAAACCAGGAAATTGCATAGATTCCGTCGCAAAGGCCCGCGAGCGGTGTACTCATGCCATCCATCTCTCCGTAATAAATCAGTGCTCTCGTTTTATCCCGGCTGATCGTGGCAGCCGCAAGCTTATTGGCAAACGGGCTGATACTCTCTTCCATTTCTGCCGGTTCATATGGCACCATCTCCTCAAAATGATGTTCTTCATAGAAACGTTTCAGATATCCCATCTGTGCGCCTCCGGGGCCGTCAATGGCTTTCGCCCAGGTGATGCCAAATTTGTTGAATGCATTAAAATCCGGGTTGATGTCACTTACCTCCCAGATATTATCCCAGATTCCCTGCGCACCGTACGTATAGCCGCAGCCGCCGGTCTGGACTGCCATATATGCCACGCGGCGCAGCATTGCATCGGTGCAGAGCCGGGTTCCGTTTTCTTCCAGTGTGGAACAGTATTCATACAGGGACTCGCCTTCGATGAATGGTTTTGTTCCGTGTTCCTTCCGATAGGCACGGTACCAGGACGGATTGATCGGGAAATCGCCGTGTCCGGCCTGATTCAGCACAAAATCAAACCATGATTCATCATAATAGTAATCTGCAAACGGACGCTCATTCGTATAATGTGCGGTCTGCAGTGTTCCATAGCCGTCCATTTCTTCCACATACTTTGCGACCTCACGCCAGCCTTTGATGGCTGTTTCCCGCGGCTTTCCCGGGAAATAGCCTGCCACTTCGCCTGCCAGCGTCCACACAACCGGAAGGGCGCCATAGCGGGCAATGATATAACGCGCCAGATGTTTCTGGTGCTCCACGCCCTGCTCGATCGAGCCGGACCAGGCAAAACCGAGCGCGTTGACAAAGCCAAGGTCAGCGAGATACTGCATGCGGCGGTCGAGTTCGTTCTGGTAAAATGCCACATCCGGCACATCATCTGCGGCATCCGTTTTCCAGTAACGGCTCTTGTGCTCCTTCCAGCTGTCACTTCGAAGGTTTGTCTGATAAACGTTATAACCCTGTTCCTTCCTGCGGTCCGCCATGCCGCGGAACATGCTCGTCATCTGCGGATGGTTCGACTCGTCCCACCGCTCACCAAAGGCAAATGCCCAGTGCGTATCGCCAAGCCAGAAAAACGGTGTTCCGTCTGCATACGTCAGATATCTTCCTGATGGATGCACTTTCAGGAATCCGTGCCGATAAATGGCAAGATCTCCTTCGTATGGAATACATTCGATCGTTCCCTGCACTCCGGAAAGTCCCGTCTCCTCCGGTGCTTCCAGTCTATAACTCCACATTCCGATTTCGGTCGGCGCAAAGGCAATCCGATAGGTATTTCCGCCGTCCCAGTATGCTTCTCTTCTGATCCTTCTTCCCGACGGTCCCGTAAAAACACTCCAGATGGAAACATCGAGGAATGGATTGTTGTATGTTTTCTTGCTCTCAAATGATAAAATAATTTGTCGCCACTGTTCTGCTTTCATCCCCATTTTATTTTCTCCTTTATCTGCGCAGAGCGCGCCCGGTTTTTTTCGGGCACGCTCCTCGAATCTGATTTTACTGTAACTGTTTATTGTTTATTGTTTTTTATTCCAGTCCGCGTTTCTTTGCAAGCTGCACGGCAATCTCAACCAGCTCCGCCGCATCCTCGCGGCAGACAAAGCCTTTCGTTACCTGCTCTTTCGTGTTTTTCTCCGCCATTTCCCGGTAACGTGCCAATGTTCCGTACAGCTCTTTTATCATTTCTTTCGAAAACGCCTGCTGATAACCGAACAATCCTTCCTTTTCCGATTCCGGGTCCAGGAAATTCTGGCCTTTTTCAATGTCGCTGGTATTGCTGTATCTTCCGGTTGGATAGTCAAGGAGGCAGGTACGCAGTCCACCGATTGTATTTCCGAACGCATCCTTTTTGTTTTCTCCGTCGCTGTCAATCGCAATCCGGTCACAGTGCGCCGGAGCTGCGCCTGTCCGTACCCAGGTAAAGAGATTCCGAAATGCTGCCGCAAAAAGAATCTGGGACGGATAGTCGTTTCCTTCCTCATTTTTTCCCATATAGAATGGCAGATGGTTGATCCGCGCCAGATCCGGATCGTTTTGATAGTAGTCCACATAGCTATAGGAAGTGTCATGGCTTGCACCCGTCACATCATACTGGCGGAACAGGAACTCAGGATCATCGCTGTCCTGCTGGGCAATGCGCCATGCTTCCATTCTTCCGTTTTCACTCTCCGTCTGCACAGCGATAAACGGCTCGCGCGCCTTTTCCACACGTGTCAGACTGTAATGGTACGGAGCCATGGTTTCATACTGGTTGACCGGAATACCAAGGGAATGGACTCCTCCTCCGGAAAGGTAGCCATCAAATACACACGCACCGCGTGCCACCTCCGGACGATACGCAAAGCTGTTCAGATAGCGGAACAGATACGAACCCGACTGTGACCAGCCCGTCAAATAGACGTATTCTCTCTTATATTCCCGAATCGGATTCTGCTCCTCATCGCCGCGCAGCAGCCACGCCAGGTCTGTCAGCATGTCCCAGAAAAGACCCGTTTCGTAATCATGATTCAGATCGCCGAGTCCGCCCGTGGCCTGCAGTCGCTCCGAGAACGGCACATCCGGCGTCGGGTTGGCCCAGGAAAGACAGCCGTAACGCTTTTCATCAAACTCCACCATTTTTGCGATCGTATTCGGTTTGCTTGTGATTCCCACATAGATATCTCCGTCCCGCACAAATTTCTTCCAGCCGAGAATCCACATGCGGTCAATCTCCATAAAACTCGTTGGGTTGATAATCTCCACTACAACGTTTCTGCTGCATTTTGCAGTGTCCTGCGGTGCGCGGACAATGATGCGGTTTGTATACGACGCATCCGCAGTGCGCACACGGACGCCGCCGCGCTCGTCGGCTGTCTCGTAGACATTTGCCGTTCCATACATATAATATTCCTTCTCCACATAGCCGCGCTCCGACAGCTTCAGGTAACGCTCCGCACTGGCAAACGGATAGCTTTCTTTCGTTACCGGAATCTCCTCTAGTCTTGTAATCATCTCGTAAAACCTCCCTTTTTCCTTGTATGATTTTATTATTCCATACGGCTCCAATACGAAAAACAACGATTCTGCTGTTTTTTGACACTTTTCTGCTGTTTCTGTTTCGATCAGACTTTTTCCGTTCCGGAAACAAAAACGCAGAAAAAGCGTTACAGTTCACTGGTGCCCGGCGAACTGTAACATTCGCAGCCCTCATTTAAAGTTTTGCTTCGCAAACGGAGGACTGCTCACGCCTGAATCACTTTCTTACGCAGCGAAACAGCAAGTGTTTCACTGCTGAGTAAGCAGCAACGAAAAAGCATCTCCGTGCAAATTTATCTCTGATTTGTACTTTTTCTTTCGGAATGTCTGTAGTAGACTGGTATTGTAGGGCAGAAAAAATCTATCATTCCCAATACCGTCTTTTCTGCCCATGCAAACAACTGTACTCTCAAGCTTTTTCTGTACCTGATTTTGTGAGATGATTTTTGTCAGTCGCAAAAGCAAGTGCAGAAAGACTCTGAGCGTACATTCCGTACCAAAGGAGGGTTTTTACAAATGAACGGAACTTATTATACCATTACCGAAGTTTTTGATTTCGGTCCGCATATTTCGAAAATAATTCTGGATTATGGCAAAAGCATGAAGGGTGCGGCCCCATCTCCGGAGCAGTTTACGGTACACGTTACCCGTACATCCACCGAGGGTGAGAACTTTGTCTGGCCGAATTTCATGGGTGACAAACCGGATGATTCCATGGACGGCACACGCCGCGTTTCGAACGTTTACGTTTCTGACAAAACCGGTGCACCGTGCGAGGACGGTACCTGTCTGACGCTGGAGCTGCCGTGTTTCATCATGGAAGGAATCGGCTCCATCATCAAATTCAACGGTAATTTTAATGTATTTGTCAATGTTGCTTACGATGTAACACAAGTCTCTGAAATTGCAACAGACGATGATGCCATTTCTCCGCAGACGTTCGACGTAGACGGCGGAAACCGCGTCATCTACGGTGAATGGCTCAAAGAAGACCGCTACGAGGATCCGCAGATTCCGCTCTCTTACGTTTACTACGAGCCGGAAATGGATGCGGATGAGAAAATCCCGCTGATCATCTGGCTGCACGGCGCAGGTGAGGGCGGACAGGAACCGCCGATTGCAGCAATCGGAAATAAAGTTGTAAACCTGATTTCCCCAAAGGTTCAGAAAATTTTCGGCGGCAAGACCTACCTGCTCGCTCCACAGGCTCCAACCATGTGGATGGATGACGGAACCGGCGAATATACCAAAGACGGTTCTTCCAAATATACCGAAGTTCTCGATGCCCTGATCGGTGCTTTCGTGGATGCCCATCCGCAGATTGACCGCTCCCGCATCTACATCGGCGGCTGCTCCAACGGTGGCTTTATGACCATGAAACAGATCATTTTCAACCCGTCCCGCTACGCTGCCGCATATCCGGTCTGCGAGGCTCTGGCGGATGCATTTATCTCCGATGAAGACATCCTGAAGCTCAAAGATCTGCCGATCTGGTTTACACACGCAAAAACCGACCCGGTTGTCGTTCCAGATGATTTTGTCGTTCCGACCTATGAACGTCTGGCAAAGGTCAATCCGAATGCTCACTTCACCTACTGGGACAAGGTACTCGATCACACCGGAACACAGAAAAATGCGGATGGCACCCCATTCGAATACATCGGCCACTGGTCCTGGATTCCGATGCTGAATGACGAATGTGTCCTCGATTACGACGGAAAACCGGTTATGACAGACGGAAAAGAGACTCCGATTCTGGAGTGGATGGCAGCACAGAAAAAAGCGTAATTTTATAAAACTGCATGGCATCAAAAAAATGGTGCGGAGACACCTCTAAAGAGGGTGTCTCCACACCATTTTTCTGTTTTCATCGGTCTTATCAGATCTGTCGCGTTCCGGCAGACACATATCCGTCGGTTCTCGGAATCCATTTTAGAAACTTCTCGACTGCCAGATTCCAGAATCTCCACTCATGGGTGTATCCCGGTACGGATACCCAGGTGACATCCACTCCATTTTCTTTCAGATAATCCTTAAACTCTGTATTAATCTCATACAGCATATCCTCTTCGCCGCAGGTCACATACAGTGGCGGAATCTTTTTTCCGTCCGCAATAGCTTTTTTCACCAGCCATTTCACATCGAGAGGACCGTCAATCAGACCTTCCACTTTTTCCGGATCGCCCACCGGCATGACTGCGCCGGAGAAGGAACCAATCGCTGCAAACCGTTCCGGATTAGAAAGGCCATGCAGCAGTGCGCCGTAACCACCCATCGATAATCCTGCGATATAGCTGTGCTCCGGCTCCGCGGAAATCGGGAAATAATTGGTCACGAATTCCGGAACCTCTTTGGCTACGAAATCGAAAAACGGTTCGCCGTCCAGAGAATCATGATAGAATTTGTTTTCCCCCGAAATCATCACAACTGCCATGTTTCTCTCTTCTGCAAACATTTCCACATTAGTATAACCTGTCCACTGCGCGTGGTTGTTTCCCATACCGTGCAGTAAGTATAGCACCGGATATTTTTCTTTCACCTCATGTGTCGGCGGCACCGGGTTCTCTTTTCCCGGCATCGGAAGCTGCATTGCCTCCGGAATCGTCACACTCGGAAGAACGACCGTGATATCCACGGTTCTCTTTAACGCATAAGAAATAAAGTTACATACAAGTTTTGCCATTTTCCCATTTTTCTCCTGTCTTTTGATATTGAATCGACCTTTGTAGTCTCATAAATTCAGTATAAACCTTTTGTTCCGATATTCCAATAGACAGAATCTAAAAAGCTTGTATCACTCCTGATACAAGCAAGTCCCAACCCACTACTGATTGCTTCTCGCAATTGAAGTAGAGGACTTGCTTGATTCGGTTAAACTGTAACGATTACCTCTCTTTCTGTCCTTCCGCCGCCTGCCGCTTCCGCCGTGTCACAAGGCCGCCGATCCGTCCTGTCTCTTTTGCCGTGAGCGACCGCCAGCCATCATTCAGCACGCGGTCTAAAAGTCCCAGTTCGTCCGCGATCTCGTATTTCATTTTTTCCTTCTCAGTCATATGCTCCAGATCGATTTTTTTCTGCTTCGCCATTTTGTTCTGCACTCCTTTTCTCTGCATTCTTTCTTTATTCAGAGTGTAGACACTTTTTCCGGCCTTATACCCCCTGTTTGGGAAACTCTTCTATCGATGTGTTCGCGAAACCGCCTGCCGGCAGCCTTCCCGAAAGCGTATTTGAAAAAGACCTCCTTTTTGGTGGTGCTGTCTGGTTTTGATATTGTCAATATCCCTTTACACTTTTTCTTCACGAAACTTTTACGCCGCCTG
>OAUU01000203.1_pt1 | contig 59920 bp, 68 predicted proteins | sample 1501381 | NCBI WGS metagenome assembly OAUU01 (sample SAMEA2580057, study PRJEB22360) | human gut metagenome | reverse complement strand
AAAAAGCGCTAAATTCAGGGCAGGATAGTACCTCTGAATTAGGGATTGAAGTCGTCGATGTTCGCGTAAAACAAATTAACTTACCGGATGAAGTTTCTTCTTCGATCTACCAACGTATGCGTGCAGAACGTGATGCCGTTGCGCGTGAACATCGTTCACAAGGTAAAGAAAAAGCAGCGTTCATTCAAGCAGACGTGGATCGTAAAGTCACTTTGATCTTAGCGAATGCAAATAAAACTGCACAAGAATTACGTGGTAATGGTGATGCGGCAGCAGCAAAATTGTATTCTCAAGCTTTTGCTCAAGAACCACAGTTTTATAGCTTTATTCGTAGCTTAAAAGCCTATGAAAGCAGCTTCGAAGGTTCAGGTAATATGATGATCTTGAAACCAGACAGTGATTTCTTCCGCTTTATGCAAGCGCCAAAGAAATAAACGAGAGATAATAAAACGTAAAGTGCGGTTAGAAATAACCGCATTTTTTATTGCTGAATTTTAGGGAGATCTCTATTTATAAGTTAAAAACACCTGTAATGCAATCAATCACATCCATAGCCAAATCAAATCCACATAAAATATAAGCCAATTTTTTGGCATAATCACCTTGCTTTTTAAGCTTTTTCTTTCTTTTTATATTTTATTGATCATTTGGAGGATTAGATGAAAAAACTGATTATTGGCGGAGCAGCCATTGCAGTATTGGGTTATTTGGGGGTTGTAGGATATCTACATCAATTTGATAAAGAGAACGCGACCCAACTTTTAATGGAAAATCGCTATACGGGCGAACAAGAAAAAGTGGCAAAAGCGTTGTTTGATAACAGCTGCCAATATTGCCACAGTCCAAACACACCTCTTCCATTTTATTCAAAATTCCCGATTGTGGGTGACCAAATGCAATCGGATATTCAGAATGGGCTTAGAGCCTTCCGCTTAGATCATTTAGTTGAAGGCCTAAAAGATCCGAGCAAATTATCCCAAGCTGATTTAGCAAAATTACAACGTGTACTTGAAAATAACGAAATGCCAATTGCTAAATTCAGACATCTTCACTGGGGAAGTAAACCAGATGAGCAAGAAAAAGTGGCGTTGCTTAACTGGATTCGTGAAGTACGTAAAATGTCTTTACCAAAAGAAACACCCAATGTTGATGCCGATCGTTTAGTTCAACCGATCCCAGACAGTATTGCGACTGATGAAGCAAAAGTCGCGTTAGGTCATGATCTTTACTTTGATGGACGTTTATCAGGCGATGGTTCTATTCAATGTCATACTTGTCACCAATTAGATAAAGGTGGTGTGGATAGACTTGATACTTCAACAGGTATTGATGGTAAAAAAGGTCCAATTAACGCACCAACTGTGTTCAATGCTGCATTCAACTTTGTTCAATTCTGGGATGGTCGAGCGGCAGATTTAGCGGATCAAGCGAAAGGTCCTCCAACAAATCCGGTAGAAATGGGCTCGCACTCTTGGGATGACATCGTGGCACGTTTTGAAATGGATGAAGAATTCAAAAAAGAATTCTTAAAAGAATATCCACAAGTGACGAAAGAAACCTTAACTCACGCGATTGGTGAATATGAAAAAACATTAATTACGCCAAATAGTGATTTCGACCGTTATTTGAAAGGGGATAAAACAGCCTTGACCGAACAACAAGTTCGCGGTTATGAGTTATTCAAACAACATAAATGCGATACTTGTCATACTGGCGTAGCAATGGGCGGACAATCTTATGAATACATGGGACTCTACGGCGATTACTTTAAAGATCGTGGTACGCCATTAACTGATGCAGATGAAGGTCGCTTTGCACAAACTAAAGATCCATTCGATATGCATCGCTTTAAAGTGCCAACTTTACGTAACATCGCACTTACCGCACCATATTTCCATGATGCATCAGCAAAAGAGCTAAAAGATGCTGTTAGTGCAATGTTGAAATACCAAAGTAATGTGAAACAGCCTGCTCAAAAAGATGTGGAAGATATTACCTCTTTCTTAGAAAGTTTGACAGGTGAATTTAAAGGTGAAAAATTAAAATAATCCTTTAAGCTGTAAATAGAAACGACCGCAAGTGCGGTCGTTTTTTTATGAGTTTTAATCGAATTAATCAGTTTAGATTCATTCGATTATGGCTTTATAGTATTACTGTCTTCTTTTAAAGCTTGCGTTGCTGCTTTTATGTTATTTGCTTGAGTTATGGCCGTGATCACAGCAACACCATCAGCGCCATATTTTCGTAAGGTTTTCACATGTTCCAGTTTTATCCCGCCAATCGCCACAAGCGGTTTTGTGATACCTCCATTTCTCAAGGTTTGAATAAATTCCATTCCTAAAGTCGGGGAAGGATTCTCTTTTGATAGAGTGGGAAAAATTGGACCAACACCAAAATAATCGATTTCAGATATTTCCTCACCAATTTTTGCTTCATCGAAGCGGTTAATGGACCAACCAATAATCAGTGGCTTATTACTTCTTGCTCGAATCGTTTTTACAGGCGTATCGCTTTGTCCAACATGAATTCCATCCGCTTCAATTTCCAATGCTAAATCAACGTTGTCATCAACAATAAATGGCACATGATATTGGCGGCATAAATCTCGACAGTTAATGGCTAAGGCTCGTTGTTCTGTTGGAGAATTTACTAATGAGAATTTGCCTTTATCGCGAAATTGGAAACAGGTAATACCACCTTCTAAAGCTTGTTTAAGAACAGAAAGTAAGTTATCTGTTGGATTATCACCTAAATGTCGGCAATCTTGTGTGCCTGCTACAAAATAGAGTGGTAAAATTTCTTGAATATTTTTCATCTTTCAATCCTTAAAGGCGACTGTAAGCCCAATGATTTGTTGGTCCATGTCCATGACCAATATTCAATGGGTGAGAGATGGCTGCCGTAATAAAATCTTTAGCTGTTTTTACCGCACTTTTTAATGGCGCGCCTTTGGCTAATTCTGCTGTTAAGCAGGCTGAAAAAGTACAGCCCGTGCCGTGAGTATGTGGTGTATCGAAACGCACGCTTTCTAAAACAAAATGCTCACCATTTTGTAAAAGGATCCAATCTTGGCATTGCTGACTTTGTGAATTCAGCGAATGTCCGCCTTTAATAATCACATTCTTTGCGCCTTGTTTTTGCAAGTCTAACACGGCTTGTTGAATGCTGGCTGTATCAGAAATTTTAAAACCAGTTAAAGCTTCTGCCTCAGGAATATTTGGCGTAATCACATCGGCAAGTGGCAATAAATATTTGCTTAATGCCGAAACCGCTTGTTGTTGCAATAAAGGGGCTCCCCCTTTCGCAATCATGACAGGATCAAGAACTAATGTGCCGAATGGACGATGACTTAAGAAATCAGCCACACATTCGATAATATCTGCAGTACCAAGCATACCAATTTTGGCACTAGCAATATGAAAGTCATTTTTTACTGCTTCTAGTTGTGCTTGAATTGTTTTCAGTGGAATAGGGTGAATATCAAATACACCAAGTGTGTTTTGTGCAGTGACAGCAGTAATCACTGAAGTGCCAAATACGCCCTGCATTTGAAAGGTTTTAAGATCTGCTTGAATTCCAGCACCACCGCCACTGTCAGAGCCAGCAATAGTCAACACTTGTGCGATGTTAGACATATTTCACCTCCGCATTTTGTTCTATTACATTAGGTGTTAAAGCAGACAATTCATCAAGTAAACGAATTTGGAACTGACCGACTTGCGTGGTTAAGTTTTTAGCCGCAATCTCCCCTGCAATGGTGTAAGCTGCACAGGCTTCGATTGTTGCTGAAAAATGTTTACCTTCATCAACAGCTAAAAATGCTGCGCATACTGCACTTAATAAACAACCCGATGCAGTGACTTTTGGAAATAGCGGCGTACCATTATGGACTGTGGCCGTTTGTTGTCCATCGCTGATAATATCGACCTCTCCACTAATCAACACCGTACAGTCATAGCGTTGTGCAACACGTTGAGCAACTTCTTGTAGATTTGTTTTACCTTGTCCTGCATCCACGCCTTTTGCTTGCCAGTCTTCACCTGCAATCTCAGCAAGTTCACCAGCGTTACCTCGAATTAGGGCAAATTTTACTTCCGCCAATAACTGACGGACTGTTTCTTGCCGGTAATTAGTGGCGCCCACTCCAACCGGATCAAGCACCACAGGAATGCCTATTGAATTAGCTGTTTTACCTGCTAGTAACATGGCATCTCGCTCTTGACCAATGACTGTACCGATATTGATGACTAATGCTTGGCTGATTTTTGGTAGTTCAACCATTTCTTCAATATTAGCTGACATCAATGGTGATGCTCCTAAAGCGAGCAAGCCATTGGCGCTAAAATTTGCCGCAACAATATTGGTAATATTATGAATCAATGGATTCTGTTCACGAATTTTTGATAAATAAACTGATTTCATTTCATCCCTCCATTTTTATGCTAAATCCAATCCCATTTGCCAAAAACCGATTTCCATTCGAGTGGCAGTGGTAAAAATCTGTTGAATATTAGTTAACTGAGAATCATTAAGTGGCTCACAAAGTGCGGTCAGAAAATCAACAGTTTCTTGTGCGGCTTGTTGATATTCTGGTGCAGAGTATGCGTCAATCCATGCTTGATAAGGATTGCTTGGTAGTTTGGGATAGTTTTCTGTGATGTAGCGGGCGATTTGTGCGTAACCTAAAGCGCAAGGCGTCATGGCAGCATATAGTTCTGGCAAGCCGCCCGTCATTCCACAATCAAGCAGGTAACGTGTATAGGCAATGCATGCCGCACTTTCTGGTGTTTGGAATATTTCCAGTTCACTGATTTCCCATTGTCGGCAGTAATCCAAATGTAATTGGATTTCTTGGCAAAGAATGTCGAGCGTTTTACGCGGCATGTCCATTTCGGCAAAATTTCTCGCCTTGAACACGCCTAAGGCAAAGGCACGGCTATAATGGAAAAGATAGATGTAATCTTGTTTTAAATAGTGTTGAAAACAAGCTTTTGGCAAGGTGCCTTTTGCAAGTTGTTGTACAAATTCATGTTCAACATATTGCTTCCAATAAGGTTGCGCTTGCTGAATTAGTTGGTTAATCATTATTTTCCCTTACTGTAATTCGATGACATAGTCTTTCAATTCTAGTGCTTCTGGAATCAAGCCTTTCTGATGCATAAACTCCGCCATTTGTTGATAACGTTTGGCATCTAATTGACGAGGTTTAGCTGCGAGTAAAGGCAAGGTATCTTTCCACGCTAATTGATTTAATTCTGTATTGAGTTCTTTTGGCTTATGGTTCACAAAAGCTTGCCATGCTTCATCTGGATGGCTTTGTAGATAGGTTGTGGCTTGTTCAAGTGCGGTCAAAAAAGCGGAAATTTTTTTAGAGGCAAGATTGTTTCTGTTTGCCACTAAAATCAATTCATCATAAGCTGGCACACCATATTGTTCTGGGAAAAATGCCACGCCTTCTTGTTTTTCTAAATGGATCTGATTCAGTTCAAAATTACGAAATGCTCCGATAACCGCATCGACTTGCCCAGTTAAAAGAGAAGGGGAAAGCGACCAATTCACATTCACTAATTTTACGTCTTGGTTGCTGAGCCCAATGGCGCGGAGCATGGTATCGAGTAATACATCTTCAAAGCCACTGACTGAATAGCCTACTTTTTTCCCTTTCAGATCGGCAAGCGTTTTGATATTGCTATTTTTGAGCACTATTACGCTATTTAATGGGCTAGAAATCAGAGAGGCTACACGCACTAAAGGCAATCCTTCTGCGACTTGTTGATAAAGCTGAGGTTGATAATTAATGGCTAAATCCACTTTTCCTGCGGCAACCAATTTAGGCGGTAATGATGGATCTGCTGGTTCGATAATTTCGACGTCTAAGTTATTTTTTTCAAAAAAGCCTTTTTGTTGAGCCACGATGATCGCAGCGTGATCAGGGTTTACATACCAATCAAGCATTAAGCTAATTTTCTCTCTTGCCAAACCAGTAAAACTGGCGGTGAGTCCAATTAAAAGACTGAAATAACGTATGATTTTCTTCATTTTTGTCTCCTTTTGTCATGAAGAGCTAAACGTGCCAAATAAAACGGCGTAGTAGCCAATCAATGCTGAAATATAAACAAAGTGAAATTGCCACTAATATCAGCAACGCGGCAAACATTAAATCCACCTGCATACGAGCGTTGGCGTGAATCATCAAATAGCCAAGCCCTTCTGATGACCCTACCCATTCTCCAATTACAGCGCCAATTGGTGCGACTGAAACAGCAATGCGAAAGCCTGATGCAAATGCAGGTAAAGCAGCTGGTAAACGTACTTTAAGCAATAAACGTAAAGGTGAGAGTTTGAGCGTTTTAGCGAGATCGAGCCAAGCTTTAGGCGTGTTGCGTAAGCCATCGTAACAAGCTGCGGTTACAGGGAAATAGATAATGAGAATAGCCATAACAATTTTTGATGGCATACCATAACCTAGCCAAAGTACGAGTATGGGGGCGATAGCAAAAACAGGAATCGCTTGAGAAATCACTAAAATCGGTAACAGTAATGATGATGTTTTAGGTGAGAAAGAGAGTAAGAGGGCTGATGACAATCCAAAAAGAAAACCAAGTAGTAATCCTAAGCAAATTTCAATTAAGGTGGTTTGCGTATGCTGCCAAAGTAGTTCTGAATGAGAAGTTAATTGCAGCCACACAGCTTGCGGAGAAGGAAATATGTAATGGGGAAAATCACCTAATACGCCAATAAGTTGCCAGAGACACAGCAATATAATTCCAACAAAGAGCGGTTTAAGAAGGCTAAGTTTCATCATTTCCCCTCTAATAACTCATTTAATAATTGCTGTTGGAGTATCCACAAATTTTCTTGGTTAAGTTCTCGTGGTGCTTTACCTTCAGGTTTTATAACATCAGATAATGCGGGGTGATTAGGCAGCGGTGAACGTAATACAAAAATACGATGGCTTAAGCGTAATGCTTCTTGAGGATCATGGGTAACCAATAACACTGATTTATCTTTTAATAGTTCATAGGCCAAGTTTTGTAATTGGTAACGACTAATTGCGTCAAGGGCAGAGAAAGGTTCATCAAGTAAAACTAAATTAGCGTTTTGCATTAATACTCGAGCGAGAGCCACTCTTTGTTTCTGTCCTCCAGATAATTGAGCACAGCTTTTATGAAGATGTTCTGACATGCCTACTTGTTCAAGTAGTACTTTTGCTTGAAGAGTTGTTTTTGTGGATTTCTTCCCAAATAGTATGTTTTCTAATTGGACGTTATCAACAATTGAAAGCCAGGGATAAAGGGTATCTTTTTGTGGTAGCCATGCTACTCGAATATTAGGATGAAAGATGATATTGCCTTGGATTTTCCCTTGTGTATCAAGCCCTGCAATTAATCTCAAAAGCGTTGATTTGCCTACACCAGAGCAGCCAAGCAAACTAACCCATTCATTAGGTAAAAGCGTTAAATCAAGGCGTTCAAATAGTACTTGCCCACCAAAAGCAAGACTAAGATCCTGAATATTCACCATAGTATTAACCTGAGGATTAATGACTAAAGGTAACGAAAGAAAAGGAATGAAAAGAGGTATGAAGAATGAGAAAGTATTTTGGCATATTAGTTTCCTACGTCAGTGCTAACTGTTTCAGGTTCACGGGTATCATCTCAGCCATCTTGTGGCACCCCGACTAAATTTGGATAGATTCTATATTTCAATTCAGAATAAAACAAGAACAAAATTGTATTAACTACGATTTAAATTTCTTTTTAGTTTTGTAAAAGTTACTTAACTGTTGAGAGTAAAAGAAGATAAAACAGATTAGAAGAATGAGAGAAAACTATAATTTCTAACCTAATAATAATTAAAAATTAAAGTTAAGTATTGGACTAGGTACTGATTATTGGTTTGGAATTAGATGGTGCCCGAAGCCAGACTTGAACTGGCACGCCTCGAAAGGCGAGGGATTTTAAATCCCTTGTGTACATCATTTAAGTTTGAAAACTATTTGTTAAGTTTGAAAACTATTTGTTTAGACCAATTCCGTGTACCTAGCCAATACACCATGATCTACCCACTAACGCTCTGTGGATAGGTTAGATCTTACACAAAAATACTAGTTTGTAAAGCCTGAATGTACTAATTTTAAAAATATTTTTATAAGGATGAATAAGCTGAGAATGAGCGATTTAAATTTATTTTGCAAGGAACACCCTTAGATGCTCCTTGCATACCTATCTAAAGTAATTCTGTATATTCTCTTATTGAATCAATATTATCTTCAATATAGCTCAATGTAACTTTGACATCTTTATGTCCTAGTAATTGTTTGGCTATATATAGATTTTCAGGTTTTTTCATTAGATTTGTTGCTGCTGTATGCCTAAATCTGTGAGGGGAGCTAATAATTCCTGTATATTTTGAAATAACTTTGAAGATATAGCTCACCTGGTCATTGGTCATTTTCTCTCCCTTTCGTTTAACAGCATTTGAAAATAAATTAATGTTAAATAGTTGAGATTCTACAGGCTGATTCAATTTACTTAGTTCAGTTAATAATTTCTTTAGATAAGGATAAAGTGTAGTTGATATAGGAAGTATATGATACTCGTGATTTTTATTTATCTCAGATGGAATATGAATAACTTGATTCAGCAAATCTACATCTTTAATTCTTAATTTATTTAACTGAGAGCGTCGAATTGCCGTATAGCGGAAAGTCATAATTATGGTTTTAGTAAACCATAATGGGCGAAGAATAGAAGGAAGATGCTTTGATTCAGTGATTCCAAAGCTAAGTTTTTTTAAATCTGAAGAAGTATATACTTTCCTTTTCTTCTTTCCTTCTCTAATGAACAAACCATCGAAAGGGTTCTTTGTAAATGGAAGGAGTTGTTTTTCAATTCCAAATTTGAAAATAGTCTTTAGCTGACGAATATAGCTATTCCAAGTCACTTCAATGATAGATTGTCCAACAACTCTCTTTCTCCATTGGAGTATTAATGAGTCTGATATTTCATCAGGATATTGAATACTACAATTTTTCTGTAATTGTCTAATTGCTTTTTCATAGCTTTTAATAGTATCTATACGTAAATGACGGTATAAAAAAAATTACTAAGTAACATATCAAATGTGGTTCTATTCACTTTCATTTTCCTCAATAAGTGATAAATGCAAATTATCAATTGGAATTCTATTACCGAAAAAATAGTCGGTTTTATCAATCAAATACCCAATCAATTGAGAGGTTCTTCTTGGGCCAATAACCTTACAGCGCCAAAAATTAATACTATCATTGTTTGATTGACGGTATTTCTTGTGTAATTTAAGGTCTTGGAAACTATATTGCAAATTTTCGATATCTTTTTTAGTAAAGTTGGTAATGCCCTTACTATTGAAAAAGAGCTGAAAGATTCCAGGTGTTACAAGGAAAAGTTTGCCTTTGACTATATGTAATTTAGCATTTGAATTATTAATAGTTAGGGTATTCCCGATAATTCCGGATTTTAGCCATTCAACAAAAATCTCTCCTGAGACAGCCTCAGTTTCCTTTGTATCATCACCCACTGTTATAGATGGGGTAGAGGCGATTTTATTTATTTCGCTTTCTTGAGATGGTTTTTTATCAGTAGAGTCTTGAGGTTCTTCTATAGGTGAAAATAAATTCATTACCAAATCAGTCATATCCGTCTCGGTTTCTGAGTTTTGGGTATTGATTTGAGTGTTTTGAGAGGATGTATTTTCAGACAAATCCGGTTTATTCAGTGCACCTGTTATTGCAGGAAGCTGCATTTCAGATTCCATAATCACTGAATTTTCTTCTTTAGTATCTTCAACTGAATTTAATTGTTCTTCATTTTCAATATCGACTCGACCTAAAAATATACCTGGTCTGTCATTAAGATTTTCCCAAGCTACTTCCGGTTTAATTCTGAGTAAAGAAAATGCTTTAGGTGGGCACCAGCCTGAATCAGCTTTAATTCGACAATGCCAAATTGCTGTACCATCATTTGTACTTTCAATAATCCCCAGCGATTGCATTTCACTAAATAATTTAGGATTGTCAGCTGGAGCTGATATGCCTTGCTCCAATAAATAAGCTCGAATTTGGTCTGCAGTGGGTTTGCTCATTAACCATAGTGCATCCTCTGTAAGCCAACCATCAGATGGGCCTTTAGGTGTATTAATTTTAAATTTATGTTGCAGTAAATGACGTAAAGCCATGAGTAGTTGTTTTGCAAATGACGTTATAGGTTTCTGAGTCAGTTTTGATACGTCTCCACCTAGTGCAAGAGTTACACTATTTTGGTCTGCTTTTTGTACTATTTCAGATAATAAACCAGCTTTATCTTTATGATCAGCCATGGCATACATTAAAGCTGAAAAAGCTTCCGGGTATTCTGCTAACCATGCAAATGCTTCTTTAGGAATTAAATAGTTTGCAAGAAAACTACCCATAACCGGGTGAAGATCATAATCTCGCCCTTTAATATATTTGAATTTATAAGGTTGAGTTGGTACTCCTAACCAAGGAAACCAACGAGAACCATCTTTTAATTGTATATCTATATCAACAATAACTTTGCCAATGTCATGAACCAATGCAGCATAAATAACAGCAGCAGTCCAAGCATCACGTTGCTTAGATTGTTCTTCCGGAGCAGCATTTTGTGGCAATACATAACTTTGTCGTAATTTAGCTGAAAATGAAAGAACTTCTAGGCCATGATCAAGCATACCACCTAAATGTGAGTGATGATGTGATTCTGAGGCAGGTAATAATTGAACCATTTCAGCGTAGCGCTCGATAGGTTTTTTATAGAGCTCATTAAACATATCTTGCGTCATTGATACTTGTTGCCAAAGTAAATTTAAGTATTTTTGACGTAATTCAGTTTCGAGTAATTCGGATGCGGGGAAGGGAGTAATCCAGCCATCATTATCTATTTTTGATGCTGAAAAACTGAGATTTTGTAGGTTTGTTATATCAGGTTGGGAGTGTTTTTTCCCTCTGATTTTATGGAATATAGATGAAAGCATAACTTATAACCTTTTTTGTGAAAGAATATTTATTTATACATTGAACTCAATAAATAAATAATTCTAAATCGAAGATAGATATTAAAGCCATTTTGAAAGCCTTTTGGCCTTTTCAGATAAGACCTTTCCTTTGGAAAGGTTACCTTTATTACATTACCCTTAATCCCGTTAGAGATTCCTTTAACCTTTTAGCTTTTTGGGTGGTTCATCAAGGACATAATAATTGATAAAAGTACTCAATGAATAAAATAATCTGCATTAATGAAGGGAGTTAACTGGATGTTAGGTGGGGAGAAGACCGATTATTGATACATAAGTTTGACAATGTTTTCCAAAAGAAGGACAATACCCAGAGAAGATAGTCCCTCACACCACACAATTAGAGCGGAAATGTCATACTATCTTACTGATAATTCATGTTAATTAATACGTTTTTTAGTATATGTTTTTGACTGGGTAAATATCCCCTCGGTCGTTAAATATAGTAGGGATCCTCAGAGTGCTACTCGGCCGGCTTATAATGAGTAAGTAGAGAATTTCTAGGCAGTGGCTAGAAAGAACAATGGGGAGCTTTACTCCCCATTGTTCTTTCTACTTATTAGTTATTAGCCATCAATTTTATCTAGAGTAGCATATTTGCTTTTTCCTTTTAGGGATTTATCTCATCTTCAAATTTTTTTAGTAATTTATTTACGCGTTCAATTTCTTTTGCCAATTTATAGACATTCGTATCCAAACATCTGAGAACAAATAGCATCTTTATATAAATAGCTCTTAGTTTAGACTTGAAAATAGGCTCGTGATGACAAATTCTATTTCTTAATTCATTCACCTCATCATTAATTTTGATTAGTTTTTGGGTTAGCTTGTTATAATCTTCTCTAGTTAGCTTCCTATTTATTGAAAACAAGGAACTATTGAAATTATATAAGCGAGGGTATAGTGGATGCCCAGACTTACCTACACTACCAGAATAATAGAAATGTTTATTCAATACTTCGGTCCAAAAAGCGAAGTTTAATCTAGATACGATCATTGGTGCACTGATAGTTGAAGCTCCCAATTCATCCAACTTACTTCTAAAGAAGGAGCTTAAGCGCTTCTTGAAGTAGTAATCATTAATTGAATCGCTAAATTCACTATTCACTACAGCAAAGATTTTGTTTCTTAACGTAACTTCATATAAGTTTATTACTTCAAAAAGTGCTGATGAAATCTGAATATTCCACAAATATAATTTTAGTGATTTCAAGCTAATATCAGCAGGAAATAGATTAGGTTCAGAAGAATGAATGTAGTTTTGATAAACAGAAATCCGCTCTCTAGAAAAAGATGTGATAAAATTAGTAATACTTAAATTCATGGTTTAGATGTTGATTGACTATTGACAACGGTATGATTCTATCATACTATTAACCACGCTGATAGGTTGCACAGATTAAGCATTTGTCTTAATGTCTTAATTTTCCCATCCTATATATTTAGTGACAAAGACCACCATTTCGGTGGTCTTTGTCATTTTAGATTAAGAAAAGTAGAAATCAGTCGAAATTTTCAGCCCTAACCATGATTATCAAAGGCATTATAGCGCTTTCTCCTTATTCACTATCCATTTCATTTAAGCTATCGTAATCACCATATTCACCATCTGACTCATCACCTGATAGTTGCGACTCTAGTACTTGCCGATCTTCGTCTCCTAGAAATTTCCAATAGTTACAGATTAATTCACTTTCTCCATATTTTTCCCATACTCCTGGATAAAAGTATTCTGCTTCAACGTGACAAATCCCTCCTTCGTGAGGGTCTCTTATATTAGCTATAGATTCAAGGCTTTGAGTTGCAATAATACACGTGATATAGAGTAGATGGCGTTTCATAGTTGGGTCAGTATTTTAAAAATGACTAATTCTAAACATCCTATCCAATACTAAGTAGCTTTATTTAGAAACTCTCCTGAAGATAAAAATAAATTATCAATGATGATACAGAGCTAAATCTATATTATTTGTCTAGAAACTTTGATTTTTGTTTTTAGACAGTCTAAAAACTAGAGAGGGGTAAGATTTTAGACTGGCAATATTAGGTAGTCTAAAAAGTATTAAGTATTGATAATAAGGAGATGACTATGTCTAAAAAAATCGGTCTTTCATTACTAGAGAATAATAGAATCAGAATCCTTTTGAACTCTAATCAAGCAATAGAATTCGAGCTTCGTAGAGGAGAATATGGGCATTCTCCGTATTCTGATGATAGTTTTGTTGGAATTGAAATTACAGATAATTCAGAACAACAAAAAATTCTTGAGTTAGCAACAAAATATGCAACTAAAGACTTTGGCGTTCAGTCTTTATTTCAAAAGGGAGAAGGAGAACACGCAATTCAATATGAAAGCTGTGAGATAGATTTCACACCAGAGTGTGTAGATAAAAATGTATTTCTGAATGAAATTGTTTTTCTTAACCAACTTAATGCTGATCTGATTGAAAAAATCAAGTCAGAAAAATGCACGCAAATAATGATTAGCTTTCCGATGAATTATCCTGATGGATATTTAGAAAAAAAATTAGAGCAACTAAAGAACTTAATGTCTAATAACAGTTAAGTTTTGATTATAAGGATAGAATAAAAATGATAGAACAACTAAAAAATGCAATCATAAATTTAGGAGCGATAATTACTTCTTGCTCTTTGGCGTATTCTTTAACGCCAGAGAAATTAGGATATGCAATAATTCCAGTATTACTGATCCTATTTTTTGCATTCCTGCCTCTTTTATTGAGACTATTCACTTTTGGTTTTTATGGGACTTTTAAAGTAAACGATGATAAGTAAATTTTTAGTTTTGAATTTTTAATAAAGGAGTTAATTATGGACTATGATTATCAAAAAGGCTTTGAAGAAGGTTATAGAATGATTATGGGGGCATCTGCATTGCTACCTTTAGCACCTATTCAACCATTGACTCCGCTTGGAAGTACTCCATTTAGAGAGGGATTAAAAGCTGGTATAAATTTAGCTAAAAGAAATAACCAACAGTCATTTAATAACATTTTTAAATAATTTTAAGAGAGAAGATGGCATTAATAGGATTTGCTCGAGTATCAACTCAACAGCAGGATCTAAGTGAACAGATTCAAGTATTAAAAGAATACGGCTGTAAGAAAATTTTTTCAGGGAAGCATTCCGGTAAAGCTGAGAAAAATAAAGCACAATTGGATGAACTACTGGATTATGTCCGAGAGGGTGATGTTGTTGCAGTAACTAAACTTGATCGCTTAGGAAGGAGCCTTGCTCAGTGTTTGAATACACTTGAACTATTTAAGAATAAAAATATTGGCTTTGTTGCAATTCAACAAGGAATAGATACCCGAACCCAAAACAATCCTATGGGGATGGCTTTAATTCAGTTATTAGGTATTTTTGCTGAATTGGAAAGAAGTTTTATTGTTGAGCGTACTCAGGAAGGGAAGCGAACAAAACTTGCTTCAGGTCATAAAAATGCATTAGGCGGCCGTCCACCTAAAGTAACAGATAAAATACGTAAAAAGATTTATGCGGATTTTAAAGCTGGTGATTCTATTTCAACAGTAATGAAACGATATGATTTATCTAAATCAACGGTGGCGAGACTAAAAGGTATTTATAACAGAGAGAATAAGAATTAATTAATAATTTCTTTTTTATAAAGAACTTAATGTAAAATATAATGTCTAATCAGCTAGAATTTAAATAAGGAGTAAATTCATGACGAATTTCATTAAACTAAATATTGAAGAAGAAATCAAAAATAATGAAGGTGAACTTCAAGGCTTTAAGTGGGAAGAGGTTTATGTCAATGCAGATAATATATCCCATTTCAAAAAGGTCAAAAATAGGTTACGCCCAAAAAATGTAAAAAACATACTTTTTGCTGATCCGAAATATAAGAAGGATATTGATTCTAGCTATTTAGAAAAGTATCTATCACAATCAAAGAAACAAGATGCATTTATAGAAGATGGATTTAGTGCCTTTATTAAAGAGTGTCAAGGATCTCAGATTAATTGTATTTTTGCTGGGGATATTGAGTTTTTATATAATGAGGCTATTGAGGTTTACTTTAAAGCAGGGGTTCATCCATTAGGTAGTTCGTATAAAAAGCCTGTTATTTCATGTTGTGGTTTAACAGAGCTTGAGATATTAGTTCCCAAAGTAGCCCGAAGCAAAGAAGAGCAGAGCAAAGAAGGGCTTAAATCTGTATAAATAAAAAAATGCACTTACTTTAAAAGTAAGTGCATTTTTTCTAATAAAACATAGGTTCATTTTCCCAATCAATGTCAAGCGGGGGATCTTCTACTGGTTCAGGTTTAATAACTTGATATTCTGTTTCAGTATAGGAATCTACACTCTCCAATTTTTTGTTCCAATTTCCCATTATGTGAGCAGGTGTGTATAAATGGTAGTTCACCTCATCTTTAAGGGTGTTACCAATAATGACTTCTCCCGGTATATGCAAGAGTGTCATTTGTATATAACACATTAATGCTGCAGTAAAATCCAAATCTCTTGCTTGAGCCCACATTTGTTGCTGAGGGTTAAAGTCCTCTTCGCGCAAATAATTATAAGCCTCAATAATCATTACGCCCGATCCACAAGTTGGCTCTTGCAATGTCAAAAAGCCACGTTTTTTAATTAAACTATGACAATCTGATAGAGTTACTGCTGCCATTAAGTGTGCAATGTGACTAGGTGTGAAATATTGAGCTTTATATTGATCACCTAAATCCAACGACATGAACACTGATCCTAGGAAATCATAGGTTTTATGCTCCAAAGCCTCAACAATAATGTTGAAAAGGCGACTGAGAGCTTGTTTTTCATCTTCATTATAATGCCCGCCAGCTGTCTGATAACGTTGTCTCAACGATTCATCTGCTTGTGCACCATATATAATGAGATAGAATTCCAGGGCAAAGATTGTAATAAAGTCGTAAAACACTTCTGAGCGTCGATATTGTGGTGCAATCGATTTAAAAAGTGCGGTAAATTTTTTCTCGAAATCCATAGATTACTCCTAAAATAACGGGAGCAATCCCCTTTGAGGATTACTCCCCAAAGGGTGGTTTATGAGAACTCTAACAAAAAACGTTAGAATAGTTTAATAGAAGCTAAGCCGCTAATTTTGCTTCTTCATTCGATGTTAATTCGAGAGCATTTAACAAGAATTGTGTTGCTTCACGTGCTTGAGAAGATGCTCGGAAAATAGCTTTTTTATCGGCTTTTAATGCGTTAATCCAATGTTCAATATACGCTGCATTTTGTGAAATATTATTGCAAACATTCACGTGCGCACAGGTAAAGGCACTTGTGAGTTCAGCTATTAATTCTTCAAATGCATATTGTTCAGAACCAAATTTATCAAATTTAGCTACACCGTCACGATTTAATCGGTCTTTATGCCCGGTGGCATGACCGCATTCATGCAGTAGAGTTGCATAGTAGTCGTCAGCTGTATTGAATTTTTTGAAATCCGGCATCACAATGCAATCTTTTCTCGGCATATAACAAGCACGATCTTGTGCTTTGTTATATAGCTGCATACCCATTTTATTGGGTAATACATCTAAATCTGGACGAGCTTGCATTTCAGAAGATTTTTCTGGTTCAGGATATTCTTCATAGTATTTTTCTAAGCCTTCACACTGTTCAATATTAAACACGTGATGACCACGAATAAATACAGATGACTTCATTTTCGGATCACCGTTTTCATCAAGTACAATGTTTCCGCTATCGTCTTTTTCTTCAAACATATTTTGTTTATAGAAAATAATAACTGTACTTTTCTCACCAGTTCGGACTTGGCCACCTAGATGATTTGCTCCTTGAAAAGTTACCCACTTGCGTTGAGTAAAGTTTTTTCTAATAGCGCTCATCCAAAGCAGAAGTACGTTGATCCCGGAGTATTGACGACCACTTTCACCGTTGCATGGAATAGCCATTTGTGGCCATCCACTATCCCAAGGTTTTTGCCATGGCATCACACCTTGTTCTAATGCTTCGAGAATTTGGTCTGTAATTTGTTGGTATAAATCTTTGGCAGGTTGAGTTCTTTTTTTCATGGTTGTTCTCCAATAAAAAAAGGGAACAACCCCCCGAATGGGAAATTGCTCCCAGTCGGGTAAAAGAAAACCTTGAACACGCCAATGGCATGATCAAGGTTTGTTGTAAAGGTTGCAGGTATTAATTCAGTTATGAATTAACACCAATGGAATGTGTTTTTTTGCTTTGTGCTTTTTGCTCTTGTTGACGTTTTAATGATCGCATGCCAATAAAAGCAACTGTTCCCATAAAAAACAGTACAAAGACAATTGCAAAGAGGAACCCATTCCAGTTTAACGTAATATTCATACGTTACGCTCCGTCTGTCTCCATTAAGTTGTTGCAATATTTAGCTAACAACACACCACAGAACCAAGCTATTCCGCCAAATATCATAATGATAATGGCAAGAAGTAGCGGAATATTGTCATTCTGAACAAACATTGCGACAAACGCAATACCTAAGATGTAAGTGCCGATTTTACGAAAATCTTCAGAAACCAGCAGCATTGTTTTTTTGTCCCAATTGGAACTAACAAGCTTGAGTAAACGCTTAATCATGTTTACCCCCTTACACTTAACAAATCTTTACGGTTTGCGTATGGCGAAACTGTAAAGAAGTGATATTTCTGTCCGTATTGACTAGGGATATTCACCATAATACGAGTAGAAGATACATCTTTTCCTCGATTTTCCCAGGCATTTAATGCTTGAGTGCGAACTTCCTCTATTAGAGATTCTGAGTCATTATGTTTGGCTAAATAAGCTAAACAACTGTTATGTAATGTCACTTTCATAAGTTTTCTCCTACAGCAAGGGAAACCTTTACCTCTAAGGGTAAAAATTCCCCTTAGGGTTGAAAATGAATAGCTTATGCAATGTTAATGCATAAGATAGTAAAGAGTACCCACTGTACCAACAATACCGACAATCAAAAATAAAATGCTAAATAACGTTGTTCGTTTTAACCACGTTCTTTGCACATCATCAATAATTGCCTCATATTCTTCCGCTTGGCTATCTAGCATCATTTGTAATTCGCAAAGCCGACGAGCTTCTTCGTCTTCAATGCTTTGATTGATACCAGATGTCACTTGTTTGTATTTATCGGTTGCTTTGTTTTTAGCTGCAACGAAAAAACGGCCCAAGTGTTTTCCCACACGGAATGATAATGTTGGAGTTTCAAGAGGGTTACTTGATGGAACATCATAGTGTTCCAATTGAGTGGATGAGGACATAGTCATTCTCCTAATGTGAAATAAAAAATTCCTTGGAAAAATGACATGCCCGAAGGGAATCATTTTCCCTCGGAAGGTCTTTAAGGTGGCATTCCTACGATTGCGTAGAGTATCCTTTCAGAATGCTGGATAACATTTTGGCTATGATTCTACTTGCACTAAGGCAAGGCGTTGCTTCTCAAGAATCGTGCAACTTATAAGAGCTGTTTGCACAGCGACTTATCAAGTCCAATCATACTTAATAAGGCTGTCGAATCTCTATCAAAAATTGTTTTTTGGAAATGGAGAATTTATCTCAAAATCAAAAAGAATTTTTTATATATTCCCCCCTGTCATTTCGTTAATGTTTCAACTATCCAATTTCATCGTAAAGGATGGTTATGTCTATAAAAAAATCACTGTTTCTTTTCGGTTTGTTACCACTATCAGTGTTCGCCCAGGGGCCTAATCCCATAATTACTGTTTATTCAACACAAGATTATCCAATTCTTCACGCAGAGCTTGCAAGCCAGGTGTATTTACTTGATCAAGTTGAGCAATGGGAAAATTTGATTAGTCAGCGATTGAGTGCGAATCCTAGTGTAGCAGCTCAGCAAGCATCTCAGATTTTTCAGTCTGCTGAATGGAAACAGTCTGAAGAGCAATTAAAGCGTTCTTATCAGGGCCTTATAAGTGGTTGGCAAAATGGAATCAAGAAGGTGCCTGCAGTTTTATTTCAATATCCGGGAAAAGAGGATAGTGTCATATATGGTGAAACCAATATTGCTCAGGCATTAAGTTTATGGCAACGAGAGATTACAAAAGAGGGGACAAGATGAAATTGAAAAAAATGACATTATCCGGGCTTTGTATTGCAATTGCGTTGACCAGTATTTCAGGACAAGCTTCGGAGTCCGGTCAATCTTCTTTAAACACTGCATCGATTATGGCATCAAGCGCTTCGACAAGTTGTTTAGATTATAAGGTCGTTGGTACTTGTTTTTGGCTATTTTGTACAAAATTCGGCTGTAAAATCCGGACATCTACGAAAATAAAACACTATATTCCCGAGGTAGTGGTTTCAAGTTATAACCATCAGGCTCAAAATCCTTGGGTGGAAATGAATTTCCTTAGCAATGGGGTAAAAGGTGGAGATTATCAATCACCACACAAAGACTACACGCAAGCAACATTTAAAAATGTTGATGTAATCGGTCATCCGCAGGGGGCGATTAGTCAAATGCTTAATAGTACAGGGTATTACTGCAAAAGTCAGACAACGCCTTTTGTGCCTTATTACTTGAGTGGTTTGGACTTTTTAGCATGGCGATTTGGTGTTCCGGAAATGGTTTATCCTGAAGCGCTTATTCCAGGTATGAGAGAAATTAGAGCGAATGGCGATACTTGGGGGAATATTTATCCAAGAGCGGGTACGGTAACGCAGGTGCATGATTATAAAGCCTCAGCTGTAACAGCGCATCGAGTAGCAGATGTTGTGACAAATACCTTTCAACCACATGTATATATACCGATTGCGAAAAAAGATAATCAATCAAATGGTGAGTGGTTTCCTCCACCGGTGAAGGAAGGGGATGCTAAGACACATAAATGGCAACAGCTTCACCCGGTTACTTCACAGTCTTGTGCTATTTTCCCTGATAACCCGCCAAGCATGCTATCTGAAAATGGTAGTTATGCCTGGGCATTATGGCGTCCTTACAAGTGCTGTAAAAAACGCGGACAAACATTTTTGTATAGTATTGATTGGTCTAATTAATAAAGGAATTGAGTATGAAATTAAATCATGCACTGAAAGCATCTTATATTGCTATATCGTGCGCAATCTTATCCTCAACTATGCCAGTATCAGCTTCTAATAGTAATCCGTTTGGATTTAATAAAGCCGATTCTATTTTGTCTGATATGGTGTTTTATCAAATTGGGGGCGGTGTAGGTTATATGGCTCCCCCGAGTCGAGGTACGATTCCTGCAGCTGAATTTGGGATTGGTTGGAAAGCTAACTTGATGTGCGGTAATTTTGACATTAAGACGAGTATTAAAAATCAGTTAAATGGTTTAACTGAAGGATTTAAAGATCTTTATAGTAACGTTATCGAATCAGCCACAGGAGCTGTGGCGAGTTTACCTGCAATGGTTATTCAACGAGCAAATCCTCAGTTATACGATATTCTTACGAATGGTTTATATCAAGGTAAAATTGATTTTAATAGCTTAAAAACCAGCTGTGAAGAAATGTCTAAGAAGCTTGCAGACGCAACTTTAAATGGTCGTTGGTCTCAAAGTTCGGATATGGAATCCTTTAAAGACATTACTTCAACTGAACCAGATGCTACTCGAGCTAAAAAGAGACTTGAGGAATCTCAAGGTAAGGAAGGTAAAGAGTGGGTCGGGGGTAAAAAACGCGGTGGCCAAGGACAAGAACCAATCAAAATTGTTGAGGATGTTGCAAAAGCTGGCTACAACATGCAAAACAAGCGTAATGTATTAGAATCAGGTCGAATCTCCGGTAGTAGTTGTAGCGGATTACTTTGTCAAACTTGGGATAATCCTAAAGATATGACAGATTGGTTAACGAATGTGATCGGTGAGAAGCAATTAACTACTTGTAAAACAGATTGTGGTACTGCTAGTAGCTCTCGAGCTGGTGTTGGTTTAACACCTGAAATTGAAAAAGAAAATATTAAGACGGTAACTCAATTACAAAAAGCGCTTAACATGAGCACTCCTTCCGTTGAAGTACTTGCAGAATTAAGTTCTACAACAGTTCCTGTAACTCGTGGCTTAATTGAGTCTTTACGAGAAGATCCCGATGCTCAAGTATTAGGGCAGCGTTTAGCCAGTGAAATTGCTGTAGCTAAAACAATGGAGAAAATGCTTCTTGCACGTCGAGCTGTTTTAACGGGTATGCGTGAGCCAAATGTGGCCAACAATAAAGATGCTCAAGAAGAGTTAGAAAAGATCCTCACTTTAATTGACCGAGAAATAGGTCAAATTAGAATGGAGATTGATCTACAAAAATCACTTACCGGGAATTCCGCAGTTGCAATCCTACAAAATAAAGAGCTACGTGAATATAACACTGGAACCGGAAATGTTACACGTGACAGTGTAGATAAACGGATTAGCGATTTAGCTAATGGTACGAATAGCAATGCTGCTGAATTGGCAGATGCTGACAATATCAATATTCCTCGTAACAATGTCACTTTAGAAGTGCCTCAGATGTCAAACTCCCTGTCTTACACCGGGACTGGCGGTACATCCGGAAATAGTAGAGGTAACACTTCTTATTCATCAGTTCCAGCAATTAAAGGGACTGCACTTGATCAAGCTACAGGGTTGTTGAAAAAATTTGAAGGGTTTAGTGATAAAGCATATTGGGATGTCAATGCTTATCGCACTGGATATGGTTCAGATACTATCACAAAAGCGGATGGTACAATTGTCAAAGTAACGAAAGATACTGTAGTTAGTCGCGCTGACGCAGAGCGTGATTTAGCACGTCGAACACAAGAATTTGCAAATAGAGCGAGAAATAACGTATCATCTTCAACATGGGATAAGTTACCGCCAAATGCCCAAGCCGCATTAACATCTTATGCCTATAACTATGGCTCATTAACAAAAGATGTGATTGCTGCAGCCCAGGCATCTGCGCAATCAGGCGATATGAACGCACTAGCAAATGCAGTAAGAAATCGTCAAAACAATAATAATGGTGTAAATGCTAAACGTCGTAACCAAGAAGCAGATTACATTTTAGGAAAATAAATAAAGGATATTTTTATGAAAAAATTACTCACTATTGGAGCGGTAGCTATGTTTGCAACGCCAGCTTTTGCAGCTAATAATATTTTTTCTTGTACAGCAGAGAACGGAAGCCCGGTGTCTGTAACAAAAAATGGTTCAGATTATGAATTCACTTATGGCCAGGTTTCTTTTAAAAATCCGGTAAAACAAGTTTTTGCTAATCAGGATTCTTATGTAGCTACTGGTTCAGGATTTATTACTAGCTCATTAGAAATGAGAAATAATGGCACAAGTTACACGATTCAATTTGTGCAACCACACAATAGTAACAGTATTGAAGAGCCAATGCTTTATATCACCAATGGCAGTAAAATGGATACGGTGAGCTGTAAAGCGGGTAGTGCAACTCAAAACTTTGAACGTCGCAGTATGAAAGCTTCATAAGCGTAAATAGAGATAAAATAAGCGGGATTTTCCCGCTTATTTTTTTAGTGGTATTCACTATTTTTAAAGATTTGTATTAAATTATTTAAAATCTCCTGTTCACATTCATTTCCGTTAATGATGTTCAGTTCATCATCAAGATGAGTAAGCATTTCATCAATTCCTAATTCATTCATTGCTATTTCATTTAAACTAATAAGCCATTCTTTAAAACGAGCTTTCATATCTCCTCCTGGTACGGTTTATTTTTATATTGCAGTGTTAAGGTACATTGAGGGGATAGATAAATCAGTAAAATTAGGGGTCTGACGCTCAGTGGAACGAAAACTCACGTTAAGGGATTTTGGTCATGAGATTATCAAAAAGGATCTTCACCTAGATCCTTTTAAATTAAAAATGAAGTTTTAAATCAATCTAAAGTATATATGAGTAAACTTGGTCTGACAGTTACCAATGCTTAATCAGTGAGGCACCTATCTCAGCGATCTGTCTATTTCGTTCATCCATAGTTGCCTGACTCCCCGTCGTGTAGATAACTACGATACGGGAGGGCTTACCATCTGGCCCCAGTGCTGCAATGATACCGCGAGACCCACGCTCACCGGCTCCAGATTTATCAGCAATAAACCAGCCAGCCGGAAGGGCCGAGCGCAGAAGTGGTCCTGCAACTTTATCCGCCTCCATCCAGTCTATTAATTGTTGCCGGGAAGCTAGAGTAAGTAGTTCGCCAGTTAATAGTTTGCGCAACGTTGTTGCCATTGCTGCAGGCATCGTGGTGTCACGCTCGTCGTTTGGTATGGCTTCATTCAGCTCCGGTTCCCAACGATCAAGGCGAGTTACATGATCCCCCATGTTGTGCAAAAAAGCGGTTAGCTCCTTCGGTCCTCCGATCGTTGTCAGAAGTAAGTTGGCAGCAGTGTTATCACTCATGGTTATGGCAGCACTGCATAATTCTCTTACTGTCATGCCATCCGTAAGATGCTTTTCTGTGACTGGTGAGTACTCAACCAAGTCATTCTGAGAATAGTGTATGCGGCGACCGAGTTGCTCTTGCCCGGCGTCAACACGGGATAATACCGCACCACATAGCAGAACTTTAAAAGTGCTCATCATTGGAAAACGTTCTTCGGGGCGAAAACTCTCAAGGATCTTACCGCTGTTGAGATCCAGTTCGATGTAACCCACTCGTGCACCCAACTGATCTTCAGCATCTTTTACTTTCACCAGCGTTTCTGGGTGAGCAAAAACAGGAAGGCAAAATGCCGCAAAAAAGGGAATAAGGGCGACACGAAAATGTTGAATACTCATACTCTTCCTTTTTCAATATTATTGAAACATTTACCAGGGTTATTGTATCATGAGGCCCTTTCGTCTTCAAGAATTTTATAAACCGTGGAGCGGGCAATACTGAGCTGATGAGCAATTTCCGTTGCACCAGTGCCCTTCTGATGAAGCGTCAGCACGACGTTCCTGTCCACGGTACGCCTGCGGCCAAATTTGATTCCTTTCAGCTTTGCTTCCTGTCGGCCCTCATTCGTGCGTTCTAGGATCCTCCGGCGTTCAGCCTGTGCCACAGCCGACAGGATGGTGACCACCATTTGCCCCATATCACCGTCGGTACTGATCCCGTCATCAATGAACCGGACTGCCACGCCCTGAGCGTCAAATTCCTTTATCAGTTGGATCATATCGGCAGTGTCGCGGCCAAGACGGTCGAGCTTCTTAACCAGAATGACATCACCTTCCTCCACCTTCATCCTCAGCAAATCCAGCCCTTCCCGGTCTGTTGAACTGCCGGATGCCTTATCGGTAAATATACGGTTTGCTTTCACACCTGCGTCTTTGAGTGCTCTGACCTGAAGATCAAGAGACTGCTGACTGGTTGAGACCCGAGCGTAACCAAAAAGTCGCATAAAAATGTACCTTAAATCGAATATCGGACAACTCATGTCTATTATTACAAATTTACGATTTAATAGACATATTAATGTAACAGTTTTACGATGTCCGATAATTTATAACATTTCGTACGGTTGGAAAAATGTTACTAAATGCCCGTCAGGCAGGGAGGCCGATATGCCCGTTGACTTTCTGACCACTGAGCAGACTGAAAGCTATGGCAGATTCACCGGTGAACCGGATGAGCTTCAGCTGGCACGATATTTTCACCTTGATGAAGCAGACAAGGAATTTATCGGAAAAAGCAGAGGTGATCACAACCGTCTGGGCATTGCCCTGCAAATTGGATGTGTCCGTTTTCTGGGCACCTTCCTCACCGATATGAATCATATTCCTTCCGGCGTCCGGCATTTTACCGCCAGACAGCTCGGGATTCGTGATATCACCGTTCTTGCAGAATACGGTCAGAGGGAAAATACCCGCCGTGAGCATGCAGCGCTGATACGTCAGCACTATCAGTATCGTGAATTTGCCTGGCCCTGGACATTTCGCCTTACCCGTCTTTTATATACCCGGAGCTGGATAAGCAACGAACGTCCTGGCCTGCTTTTCGATCTGGCGACAGGGTGGCTTATGCAACATCGTATTATTCTCCCCGGAGCCACTACGCTGACCCGGTTGATTTCAGAGGTAAGGGAAAAGGCGACGTTGCGCCTGTGGAACAAACTGGCACTGATACCGTCAGCCGAACAGCGTTCACAGCTGGAGATGCTGCTGGGGCCAACTGATTGCAGCCGCCTGTCTTTACTGGAATCACTGAAAAAGGGCCCTGTGACCATCAGTGGTCCGGCGTTTAATGAAGCAATTGAACGCTGGAAAACTCTGAACGATTTTGGCCTGCATGCTGAAAACCTGAGTACACTCCCGGCTGTGCGCCTGAAAAATCTCGCACGTTATGCTGGTATGACTTCGGTGTTCAATATTGCCAGGATGTCACCGCAGAAAAGGATGGCGGTTCTGGTTGCCTTTGTCCTTGCATGGGAAACGCTGGCGCTGGATGATGCATTGGACGTTCTGGACGCCATGCTGGCCGTTATCATCCGTGACGCCAGAAAGATTGGGCAGAAAAAACGGCTCCGCTCGCTGAAGGATCTGGATAAATCTGCATTGGCGCTCGCCAGCGCATGTTCGTACCTGCTGAAAGAAGAAACACCGGACGAATCGATTCGTGCTGAGGTGTTCAGCTACATCCCAAGGCAAAAGCTGGCTGAAATCATCACGCTTGTCCGTGAAATTGCCCGGCCCTCAGACGATAATTTTCATGAAGAAATGGTGGAGCAGTACGGGCGCGTTCGTCGTTTCCTGCCCCATCTGCTGAATACCGTTAAATTTTCATCCGCACCTGCCGGGGTTACCACTCTGAATGCCTGTGACTACCTCAGCCGGGAGTTCAGCTCACGGCGGCAGTTTTTTGACGACGCACCAACGGAAATTATCAGTCGGTCATGGAAACGGCTGGTGATTAACAAGGAAAAACATATCACCCGCAGGGGATACACGCTCTGCTTTCTCAGTAAACTGCAGGATAGTCTGAGGCGGAGGGATGTCTACGTTACCGGCAGTAACCGGTGGGGAGATCCTCGTGCAAGATTACTACAGGGTGCTGACTGGCAGGCAAACCGGATTAAGGTTTATCGTTCTTTGGGGCACCCGACAGACCCGCAGGAAGCAATAAAATCTCTGGGTCATCAGCTTGATAGTCGTTACAGACAGGTTGCTGCACGTCTTTGCGAAAATGAGGCTGTCGAACTCGATGTTTCTGGCCCGAAGCCCCGGTTGACAATTTCTCCCCTCGCCAGTCTTGATGAGCCGGACAGTCTGAAACGACTGAGCAAAATGATCAGTGATCTACTCCCTCCGGTGGATTTAACGGAGTTGCTGCTCGAAATTAACGCCCATACCGGATTTGCTGATGAGTTTTTCCATGCTAGTGAAGCCAGTGCCAGAGTTGATGATCTGCCCGTCAGCATCAGCGCCGTGCTGATGGCTGAAGCCTGCAATATCGGTCTGGAACCACTGATCAGATCAAATGTTCCTGCACTGACCCGACACCGGCTGAACTGGACAAAAGCGAACTATCTGCGGGCTGAAACTATCACCAGCGCTAATGCCAGACTGGTTGATTTTCAGGCAACGCTGCCACTGGCACAGATATGGGGTGGAGGAGAAGTGGCATCTGCAGATGGAATGCGCTTTGTTACGCCAGTCAGAACAATCAATGCCGGACCGAACCGCAAATACTTTGGTAATAACAGAGGGATCACCTGGTACAACTTTGTGTCCGATCAGTATTCCGGCTTTCATGGCATCGTTATACCGGGGACGCTGAGGGACTCTATCTTTGTGCTGGAAGGTCTTCTGGAACAGGAGACCGGGCTGAATCCAACCGAAATTATGACCGATACAGCAGGTGCCAGCGAACTTGTCTTTGGCCTTTTCTGGCTGCTGGGATACCAGTTTTCTCCACGCCTGGCTGATGCCGGTGCTTCGGTTTTCTGGCGAATGGACCATGATGCCGACTATGGCGTGCTGAATGATATTGCCAGAGGGCAATCAGATCCCCGAAAAATAGTCCTTCAGTGGGACGAAATGATCCGGACCGCTGGCTCCCTGAAGCTGGGCAAAGTACAGGTTTCAGTGCTGGTCCGTTCATTGCTGAAAAGTGAACGTCCTTCCGGACTGACTCAGGCAATCATTGAAGTGGGGCGCATCAACAAAACGCTGTATCTGCTTAATTATATTGATGATGAAGATTACCGCCGGCGCATTCTGACCCAGCTTAATCGGGGAGAAAGTCGCCATGCCGTTGCCAGAGCCATCTGTCACGGTCAAAAAGGTGAGATAAGAAAACGATATACCGACGGTCAGGAAGATCAACTGGGCACACTGGGGCTGGTCACTAACGCCGTCGTGTTATGGAACACTATTTATATGCAGGCAGCCCTGGATCATCTCCGGGCGCAGGGTGAAACACTGAATGATGAAGATATCGCACGCCTCTCCCCGCTTTGCCACGGACATATCAATATGCTCGGCCATTATTCCTTCACGCTGGCAGAACTGGTGACCAAAGGACATCTGAGACCATTAAAAGAGGCGTCAGAGGCAGAAAACGTTGCTTAACGTGAGTTTTCGTTCCACTGAGCGTCAGACCCCAATTAGTAAAATTTGCGACGTGGATCGCAAAAATCACATTTTTCCTGCTTAAAACGAGGTTTTAATAAAAGAATAATAAGAGTACAATGAGAGTAAGTCAGAGTATTTTAATAGGAGAGAGAATATGGACGCTCAAAAGTTTGGCCATACTGTCGGACAATTTTTTAAGAAAATTGACCGCACTTTGTCATTTCTCCCAGGAAAGCCTCGTAAAGCTGTTGTGACAGCTGCTGCTCTTGCTGCGAGTCCAATTTTGGCCGGAGTTATAATTTCCAAAACCAAGCCTTCTAAAAACATTGAATATTTAGATGAAGAGCCAGTAAGTGATACATCTTTGTTGTCAGAATTACTTGCAAATGATGATTCATCAGAAGAAGGAAAGTGGGATTATGGTTTTCAGGGGTTTGGCTATTATATTAACGGAGTAAAAGTTTACGGAGATGATGACGATTAATTATTTTCGTAAATAAAAAAGTCCATCTGTCTAACAGATGGACTTTTTTTATACGTTATATTTTTTTACTAATTTTATCTCCAAATTGCCCCCCTGATTTTTGGGATGATTCAGTTCCTTTCGCAATGGCAGCGCTAAGCTCGCCACCCACTCGAATTCCAGCCCAGGTCATTGCTCCAAACCATAAACCAGGTAAAATTATAAATAAACTCCCCATCACAAAGTTAGAAATAATGTCATCTTCTGCATTTTCTAAAAAGTGGATGTTTAGCATATTATGAGATGGAGAACTATACATAATTTCTATTAGGTATGAATCAAGCCATCTTGCTAACTCCCACCAAAATGTGGTTGTAATGAGTGCAAAATATACGAAGCTTAATGTCATTACAGTTTTAATAGCAAAGCCACTTAAAATCGTAATAATTGGAATTAAAATAATTACAGCCATAATCATAAAGGCTTGAACCATTGGTAGGGCTTGTCGCATTGCATCTAGGCCTGGGAATATAGCCAAACTTCCAACAGCCGTTCCTACAGTTGAGGTGAGTCGAGTAACCGCATTCCAAAATCCAGCATCCACGCTACCACCGTAACCTTGATACATTTTCCCTTTTGAAACATCTATGTTTTCAGAGCGTAAAAGTGTTCTCAATAAAGCTTCATCTTGGTTGTCGATAGAGTTAAAGAAATCACTCACCTGGGCAGATAAGTTTTGACGCATATCTGTAAGTAAGCGAGATTTTAATCCAGCTCCACTTTCATCCCACCATTGATCACAACTTGGGAAACCACCTTTTCCCGAATTAGGTAATGCCGCATCTCGATTTGCATCATAAGGGAACGTGCTAATAGGTTGCTGAGCCCTAAAACGAGGGTAGAGCTCGCTGTTATTAATAAGCAATTTACCACCTAACCAGGATGTTTCGCGGATTTGTGCCGGACTCAAGGCAAGTTGGCTTGTTTGTAATTTTTGACGAGCCGGGATATAGCATTGTTGCACAAATTGCTGCACTTCAGTTAATAATGCTGGGTTAGTGATTTTTTGATGTTGCACTTCAAATCTAACCTGACGTAAATCACGCTGGCAAGGCAATACTGCAGTCATACCATAAGTTAGACCTTTATCCACTTTGTGCATCAACATCCACCAAATAGGAATTCGGGCTTGTCTGTCTCCAAATGTTGTCGTAAATGGCGCATAGCCTGATTTATCCGGGGAAGCAGGAACTTTATAGCCACATTGAATAGATGAACGTTCATTGTATTCAAGGTTATTCAATGATACCGGGATAAGAGGGGCTAATGTCAAAACAACGATAAGCATTGCTGGAAGGAGTTCGATTGTGAGCCAGCGGATTAATAAATCCCCTTTCTCACCTTCATCATCCCCTTGTTTAGCTACGTCACGCCAAATTTTAAAGATCATTCCGATAAGCGGAAGAAGCCATAACCCTGTTCCAACAAATAACGCAAAAACTCCGTTATTAAGCAACCAACCAAGTAGAGTCAGGAAATATTCAAGATAACTGTCAACTGAGAATGTCATATTTCCCCCTAAGCTAAAGTAATCTGTGTAATCGCTTCAGCAAAAATTAAAATCATCGCAATTAACCATTTTGCTTTTGCCGGCATAGAAGATGGTTGGCGACGAGAAATGGAATAGACCATCAACATAATCGCACCATATAGTAATAATCGTACTGCAAACCATATCCACTGCGTTTTAATAAACCAAGCACGAATATCAACATTCTGAAGATATTGAGTTGCAAAGATGCCAATTGCAGTAAGGGCTAAAAATAAAAATAAAAGGATAGCAATAAAACGGAGTACATTTTTAAGCCATCCTCTTGATTGTGGCTTTTTACCTTGAGACATCAGGACTCCTTATTCATTACCCACAGTCTTATCCCCAAAAACTGGGGATAAGTCAGCAGGGGATTCCCAAATTGCAGCTAATTTCCAAAGCAAATATTGAATTAACCAATATGCATCAACGTGATCGGTTAATTCCACATTAAGTCTAGCTGGCCAGTTTTCGGAAGAAAACACAGGTAATTGGAAACGCCCGGAGATATTAAATAATAAATGCACTTCACCTTTATCTCCTTTAGCGTGTACTTTCCAACTTGATTGAGTAAATACACGCTGAGGAAATGCGCTTAATTGGCAGTTTGAACCAATTTTTGTCTTAATTTTTGCAATGAAATGCAGCACGTAGGCTTTCACCTCATCAGAGGTAAAAGCAAGTGATTGGATGCGAGGCCCAATGTCAAAAATACGATGAAAAGTCATATTAGGATTAGGCTGCGATTGAGTTAAGTTCGTCATTGACTGCAATCCCCCGTTTTTTGTCTAAGTCTTTAGCAACCATCAATGCCGCATCTAACTCAGTACAGTTATGTTCCATCATTAATTGTTTACGTTGTGCTTTCTCGTGTTTTTCAGTCATCCCTAGTGCTAAGTAAAGACTAGGTGGAACAACACGGAATAAGGCTTCCATATTGGTTGCGAGCACCACACCTTCAGTATATTTCTTATCTGCTTTTTTCGCAGATAACAACATCATTTTCTGAGCTTCGGATAAACGACGGAAACGGTTTACCTGTTCGACTTCATCATTAGAAAGGTTAAGTAATTCCCACCATTCAACCATACTGAGTAATTTATCAGACTCATCAGGGAAGTCAGCCATATTTTGTGTAGCCAACCATAACCAAATACCCAATTTACGCCACATTTTAGAACCTTTAACCAGGAACTTCGCTAGAAGTGGATTTACGGTAATGATATGCGACTCATCCGTAATGTTCACGATAGGGCGGAAACTGTGTTGATATTTTTCACCTAAGGAGTTGATATGGTTAATTAGGGAAATATACGAAATCGCTAATTCTGCTTCATAACCATCACGTGCAAACATCGCCAAATCGACAAGTGTAATATCAGCCTCTGGCCAAATTTCCCCTTCACGGTTAAAGAATCGACCATTTACCCCGGTGCAGAAAATATCCATTGCTTCGGCCATATCAGCAAGGCGAGATGCGCGCTCAGGACGAATATCCGGGCGACGGCTTAATTCCTCAAGTGCGGCTTTTACATCCCCGGTTAAAACTTGACGAGGTGGGGTCTCTTGTGAAGTTTTCTCTGCAGCTAATAAAATAGCCTGGCGAATAGCCGAGCGGTCAGCACGGCTCATTTTCTCATCTTCCTTCGCTTCTCCCCCGGTGATCATTAAGCGAGCGGTTAATTCCATTTCCGCAAGTAAGTCTCGTTGTTCCTCGCCTTCATCTTCATTATCGTCATCATCTTGAACTTCAAGATCGATATCCATTTCCAATAAACGATGCGCTTCAGAGAAGAGCGGTAAAGCGATGTTACTACTTGGCTCAAGAGATACCCGGTTAACCGTTAAACCGTAACGCTCCGCATAATCTGAAAACAATCCAAAAGAGTTACCTGCTTCTACAATAAACAAGCGAGGACGGTGCACAGCCATCAGTTGCGCCATTTGTGCGGTTAATGTTGCCGATTTACCTGAACCTGTAGGGCCTAAAATGAGCTTATGCGCATTTTTAGTCCGGTCTTTAGGGTTTAGTGGGTCAAAATCTAATGGGCTTCCACCGCGGTTAAAATAGGTGATTCCTGGGTGTCCCGTTCCTGTCTCACGGCCAAATACAGGTAACATATTCGCAATGTGTTGCACCCAATAATATTTGGTATAAAAACGAGATTTTGCATCTAATTGAGGATTAAAATTCATCGGTAGCCAGCGTAAATAGCTATTAAGAGGCGCAACTTCGTTGCCTTCTTTTACCGGCACTAAATTATTACTGAGTAAAACCGTTCTTAATTCTCTTGAGCGAATGCGTAGCTCTTGATCGTCTTTCCCTCTTACATAGAAAACCATGCCAGCTTGATAAAGCTTGTGTCCGTCTTTTAAATATTCCGTTACTGTGAGGGCATCTTGTTTTAAATAGATAGACTCATAGTTATTACCGACAGCTCGACTACTTAATTTGTCTAAATGCGCCTGTAATTTATCTTGAGGATGAATGACTACAGTGATAGCCATAATGGTTGATTCCGGCAATAAATCAAATAGTGCATTAATATTACGACCTCGAGTGACTTCGCCTGTCATGTGGCCAACATCCGGCTGCTTACGAATATTATCAACTACAATGACTTCGTGAGGTTGCTCATTAAAATACCAATAGCCATTTTTACTTTCCGGTGGCGTAAAAAAGAGATTTTCACTAAAATCTTGGTCTTGTAATGGTAGAGCAGATTCATCCTTAGAGAGTGATAAAAGATCATAGCAAGCTTTATCATCGAGTCCGTTAAAATAGCGTGATGGATTTGGATTAAACCATTCTAATAACCAACGATGAATTTGAGTTTCATTTTGGCGTTCCATGGTTAATCCTGCTGTGATAAAAGCACTTTGAACACGATCACAAGCTGTATTTAATTTCTCGATTGTATCTGTCTCATTATTTCCAGCATAACGATAAATAACCATGCGTGTTTTACGCACTTTTCCAGCCCATGCCGTATTTGTTACCCGGTCATCAACAAAAAGCCCACCTGGTTTACCTACTGCTTTTAAGTGACGCTCCATTTCACCAAGCCACTGTTCTGTAAACTCACTACCGCTCGCTTCAGGTGAAGTGGTTTTAATGTACTGTCTCAGATTCTCAACATAACCGCTTAAATCCTTGTCATCCTGGCAATAGAATTGTACAACGTAAGGATTGGTATCAAGTTCATCGAAACTATCCTGTAAGGCATCTTTAACCAATGTGCGAACGCGATTAAGATAGTCGCTGCTTCTTCCCTCAGTTCCTATAGGCTTAATATCAAATACCGCACCTGCACTTTTAGCATCATCAAAAAGCATTACGCCTTCTTCTTCCAAATATTCCGCATAAGGAAGATTGGAGATAAAAGAGGGATCGCGCCCATAAAGCATTTTAACATGTTGCTCTCTGGTCATTTTTCTATTACGCATAACAGGAGTGATTTCAATCGTCTCTTCTACGTTATTGGTATCATCCTGCTGTGCTTCTTCCGGTGCAATGGATGTTAGGATAGGTTCCTTTTTAGGTTGAGGCTTATCACCCTTTTTAGCAGGGAAGAAAGCCTCTAACACGTCTTGGAATAATGCCATCGTTTCTTACCTCATCTAGTACATTCTTGTACGCTCACCCGGTTGGGCATATTGCACACGTCCATAAAATGGAATTACTGAAGAATAACCTGGTACAGGCATTTGCTCTGAGGAATCAGTTAAGTGCGGATAAACATACATCACTAAATCAGGGTTTGGTAAACGAGGGAAAAGGTTTTTCACCTCGTTTTCTGCTGTACGGGTATAAGTTTGTTGTTCACGAGATGAAACGTAATTTGGTGCATCAATAAGACGGCCATTCGGTGTCCGATAAGATGTAATATTGCTATCATTACCACCTTTATTCCAAATATCTTTCATCGTTGCATCGCCTGTTGGCAATAAATCACCTTGAGAAGTTGAGCAGCCAGTCAAAACACTACTTGCGGCTAAAATCACGCCCATCATCATTAAAACTTTCATTATTGCTCCTTAATCCAAGTTAGATTGTCTTGAGGCTTGTCCGTATTTCACTTTTCTAGACATGCGGTCATAATCAATATCAATTTGTTTTTCGATGTGTACAGCCACTTCTTTACCCGGTGGAACATATACCGCATCAAACATTTGGCCATAACGCTGGCGGAACCAGTCTGCAGTTTCTCTCAAACCGCCACCTAACGCTTGACCAAGAATATACTTACCGTTATTACCCGTTACCGCACCAATTACTGCACCGCCATCAACCACTGTTGTTGATTGAGATGATGATAAGCCTTGTGCAGCTGCGGAAGCCCCCGTTAAGAAAAAGTTGGTTGTTAGATATTCCGGAGCATTCGTTCTGCGTTCTCCAGGAATGCAAGGCACACCGTGCGGATCAGATAACCAGCCAATTTTATTGTTAGAATCATCCGTTGAAACAATGCGCCCATCGCTAAACACAAAAGTTAAGCTTTTCACATCACCACGAACACAAGATAGCGTCCAGTCACCGCTTGCTGTTCCAGAGACAATTGCGCCTTCAATATCCGGCAGTTCAATACCATTTGCAATTAAGTTATCTCGACCAATAAGCAATTTAAACGGATAAGGCTCGGTCACATTATTATCAATCGGCACACGCCCAACAAGCGCAGTCATAGCAACAGAATTAGTTAAAGTAGAGTTAGCTGCAATTGTGAAAAATGGTGTAGCGGTATTAAATATTGCATTATTACCTGTACTAGATTGCAATCCATCATTAGATTTTCGGATGTCATTCACATTGTTATCGAAGGTTTTGGGAAAACCGATTCCTGCACCATTTACACCAATACCTTGTAGAGCATTCCCTTGGCTGTCTGTAGTTGGCATATCACTAGGGTTCACCCAATTAATTCCCCCTCGAGTTTCAACCTGAGGGCCAGTTGTTGCTCCGTTTATTGGTAGAGGAGCATTGGGATTTGCCTGGGCATTTCCATTCCCTACAACTTGATTACCAGCTTGTACAACCTGATCTTTTAACGCATTAATCTCATTAATTAACGCCCCTGTTTCTGCTTGTACCGCCTGTTGAATTTGATAATCCGTATTATTTGCTTGATTTTTTAACTGCTCATTCTCTTTTACCAAGCGGTCATTTTGTAAAATCACTTCATCAAAGCGTTTGTTATTTTCCTTCACTTTACCAATAAGTGTTCTCACCGTATCTTTAGATGTATCACCCTCAAGCCCCATTGAGCGTAGCTCTTCCGGTGATAAATCTTTGAGAGAGAGATCTAAAGCATCTTCTTTTTTGGTTTCTGCTGTAGTTGTTGAGCTACTACCGGAGAAAAGAAATCCAGCCATCAGCGTCACGACAAGCGCGGTAATCCCACCAATAACATAGAACGCTTTATTTGCTTTCATTTGCATTGTTCTCTCCTTATTTCGTTTGAGTTGTCACTGTTGTGGTGACTTTTTTCAATTTTTTCGGTTTATATGAATTTGACTGAGGGATAACAGAATGATTAGGTGAACCTTCTGTCACAAGATATAACGTTGTGGTATCTTCAGGTGTACCATGCCCCCCAAGCCAATTATGCTGAAATGTTGCTGCATAGAATCGACCTTGAAGCTCTCGAGGATCTAAATCAATGCGAGATTGCCCCTGGTTTTGCAAGCGAATCGCAGTGACAACATATCCATCAAGTTGCCAGCTGAGTAATGGAGTAGCTCGCACAGGCAATGCAGGTAAGAGCGTTTTAAGCGGTGTAGGAAGGCGATGTGAAACTTGGCGCACACCTTCCAAAGGCTCAACTGAACGTAAAGGCGCATAAAACATTTGTGCGGCATAACGTGTTAATGCAGCTGGAGCGGGGAGTGCCGGACGCGCATTTGGTATTGGTTCGTTATATGCATTTGCATCTTGGCCATAAGCAGTTGTTTGTTTTTCAACTTTATTTTCATAAACAAAACGAATTGGCTCACTTGCATTGGCAACAGAATGCTTCGCTTGCACATCAAGTAAGATTATTTCTCCGGTTGCAACATCCATAAGCTGTAAGCGTGTTTTTGGGAAATCTGCAGTTGCTTTTAAATAAACCGCACCGCCAGTTGATTGAATGCGAAGCTTGCTATCTAATTCAGGTGGATAACCTACTTTTACATTTTTATCTACGAATAGAATACGTTCTTTTTCGATTTGTAAGTCAATAGGTAACGGTTTGCGCGCCCATTTCATTAACACATCGGCAGATGCCGTCATTGGTGAAAAGATAAAAGCCGCGCTCAGTAACAAAGTGAGTTTTTTCATTATTGGTTATCCCCTTCTCTAAATTCTTTTGCTTCTAAACGTAATGGAATTGAGCTGTAGCAGTTAAATCCCAATCCCCAAGGATTGTTCTGTAAATCTGTTTCCATGCGCACGATATTGACCGGGAAGCGGGTTAAAACACGTTTTACTGGTTCATCTTTGAAATACTCATCTACACTTAAATCAAGATTAACCGTCCAGCTATCGGGGCTATGAACAATCACACTATTATCTTTAAATCCACGTCCCACAATTTCATAAACACCACGTGCACGTTCCCGTAATTCACCGTTAGATAAACGGTCATAGTAGTCTTTCTTCAAAAATTCTTGGCAACTTGGCGTAATAAAGGCTTTATTTCTTTCAATATTTAATTTGTATTCTTCCTCGCCATTCTCCATCCAGCGGTTTAACTGCTGGAAGGTTTGATAAGCAAAGGCATAAACGGTTGATTTTGGCACTTCCCACCAAGGGCGTTGACTTCCCGCACGTAAATCCGGTGGGTTATAAATCATTAATCGACTTGGTGCGGTAAAAATAATGGCACATAGCACCAAACAAATCACAAGCAATGCACCGATAGCAATTCGCCCGGTCATGATTTCGCGATTTTTTTGATGAACAATCCCTTTTAAGTTACTCATAATAAACTCTCTTATTTTTTAACTCGGCGAATAGACCAAGTGCCTTGACGGGAGATAAAGCGATTCCCCCCTAATATTCCATCTAATTTAACCTCAATCATTCGATTCAAGTAGGCTTCCGGCTTACCTCGTTTAAGGCGCGCAATAATCACTTTGCCAATCACCACAGAAAGAATGCAAAACAACATGGCGAGAGACGGAATTAACAACCAAAAATCAAAGCCTAAGGCAAAACAACAAAGGAGGCCAAGCACTGCACCCAAGATAAATCCCATTGCTGCAGCCAACATAAATTCACTTACAGATAACCCGCCATACACACTCGATTCACGATTTAATCGAGTAGGAAGAAAGGGGATTGTTTGTTCTTTATCGCTTGACATCTTGACCTCACAGAGATAATTAAAACAGACCGATAGCCAATTTCACCAACCAGAGGCTGAAGAAAATTAAAATGAAACCAAGAATAAGAGCGATAATAAATGGGCCCCATCCTTTTTTGTCATTTTCGTCAGTCGCTGCGTTATAGGTTTTAATTAATGCTTTAACCACTGTCATGATTGACCATGCTGCAAATAAAATTGCAAACAGGGTTGCCAATGATTTAGCAACAAGATAGATAATTTCCATCGGGTCTTTGGTATTGCTATCTACGCCTGGGATTTTAAAATCAGGGATTTTAGAGGCATTGATACCATTACCACCGCCTGTAGCAAATGCATTTTCAACGGATAACCAAAGTAAAGTTACTACCGCAAGAAAACGACTTGAAACATTCTGAAAGAAGGATTTAATCAACTTCATGAGATGTCCTTATGGTTTATTAAATAAAAAAGCTGACAACACATATAATTAATGCTGCGCCCCATAGAATCAGTTTAAAGAATGACCAAATGTCACCATCATTCACCATGCCTTTGTAGCCATGATTAGTTGACCACATATACGCAAGCAGTAATACGGCAATCAAAATAATGGCCAACATGATTTTCAGTTTTAGCGGATCTAAACCACTTACAGCATAAAAGCTGTCTAGCGGTGAAACAGAAGGGAAATTAGCGTTACTCATGTCCTATTGACTCCGAAGATTAAGATAATCTTCTTTTAAGTTACGAATAGCTTTAGGATTTCTAGGAATAGCCCGGGAAGGGTTAATATATTGTTTAATCCCTGCCTGCACAGTAGCAATATCTTGATGCGCTGAAGCGTAATCAAAATATTCTCGACTTTTCGCAGAAACCTTTGCACTTGCAGCTGCTCGCTGTAATGAGAGTTTTGCTGCATCCAACTGTTTAATTGCTTGCGCTAGATGTTCTTGCTCTGTTGCTTGAACACTTATAGAACCAAACAATAGCCCCATTGCTAGAGATAAACTGAAAATATTTTTAGTCACGGAGAACTCCTTACTTGAAACAGATTCCAAGCAAAGAGTGCCAAAGAAGAGAGGGAAATTTAATGAGAAACTCTTTTTAAATTCAAAACAGTTTTTAGTGATAAAAAAGGGCGCTTATTCTTGGAAAAATAAGCACCCATAATGACAACATAGAGGAATATTAAAGGTATTTTTTAAAGCTCGCTGCCGTTACACAAATAGATAGACCAAATAGAAATGCAGCTGGAACTAAAATTATATTCGGGTAAATAGAAATTGGGATAGAAAGATATAACACCCATGCCGACAACATAATCGGGCCAATTAATCGACGTGCATGATGATAAAGAAAACTAGACTCTCTGCCCGCACCAAATTTACGACGGTCACGCATCATTAACCCTTCAGTAAAGCCCGCAAATGCGGCTAACAAAAAGAGTGGGGAAGTAAAAACAATCACTACAAGTCGAATAACAAAGGTGATAAAAACATAAATCACTGACTCAATATAAGCTCGCCCATAATGATACACCCACAAACCTACGCCACTATGCTCACGAGGGTTGGCTAACCAATCTTTTACACCTGTTTTCACAAAAAGCCATTCATGTAATGACAAAATAAGACCTTCAGCCAGCTCTTTTGGAGAATGATAGAAAAGACCTCTCGTTAGACTATCAGAAAGCCATCCAAGCTCAGTTAGCATCATTTTTTGACTGTGTAAATGACCTTCTTCAGGCCATAAAAATGCAATACCTAACCATTCAAGAATAATGCTCAAAATCAGGGAACCCAATAAGGCGGCTAATACCGCATTAATGTAGTAAAAAAGACCCTTTTTCTTTTTTTTGACTTGTTGTTCTGCCATTACTGTAATGTTCCCGCTGGAGATAATTTACAGTGAAAGAAAAGATAACCTTTTACTTCACCGTCTAAAAAAATTTGAATTGCCTGGATGCCATTTTCAGATTTTTTTACATCATTAGCCGTCCAAAGTGAGATGCCTTTATTTGCATACTTTTTCGCAAATTCATGTGTGGTATAACGCTGATTATTCCAATCTTCCAAATAAGGTAAAAAGTAATTAAGTAATTCATCAGCGTTTTCCAGCCCACAAGAACAGCTAGTGACTGAATTGAAATCTACGCTCATATCCGGAATATCAAGCAAATTCATATCCGGCTGATTAATCCTCTGTGTCATCAAAATCATCCTCATCTGTATCATCATTCTGATCAATATCTTCATCTTCCATATCTTCAGCAACTGGAGTATCAACATCCCCGAAAAGCATTTCTTCTCCTGCGTGTGAAGGTGCTCGATTTAATGACATTGACTGAAAAGCGGTTGCTATATCTTGACTTGGCGCATAATCAGAAAATGCAGATTGCCACCAATTTGGTGAAATATGGTAGTTTTTGCGCATATAAGCCGTCAATTCTTGAAGTGATTCCGGCATCACATCATCTTTATCAACCGCAGGTAAAGGCATTCTTAATTTATAAAGCGTACTCCCTTCAAGAAGAGCAAATGCCTGTCCTTTTGGTAAATTTGTAATATGTGCTGGCGATAACATTGGCACCATTTTTTCAGAAATACGTTCACCAGTATTAGAAGTAAACGCCTTGCCATCATCCGGATTGCTGTTATCTGTCGTACTTGATGTCACCATGCTTTGATAAATTGTGACATCGTTGAGCTGACGCGTTAAAAACTCTGCAGTGGCCGGCTCTTTTACCCGGAACATTAAAAGTGTATTGAAGTTACCTGTTGTTTGTCCCGTTTTCGCTTTACTTCCAATACGAGCTTCAATATCTGAAAGTGTTTGAGTATAGGCTGTTACCTGCATTCCCGCACCACGACCTTTATTGATCAGTGGAATGAATTCATCCCCCATTAATTCATTAAACTCATCGCAATGAAGGTTGATTTTAGGCGGTTTGCTTTTAGTTTTAAATGCATCCGGCAACCCCTCATCTACGCCAAATTTATAAATATGACCAGCCATTGATACCAAATCAGCAAACATACTATTACCCACAGCTGCAGCGACAGTCGCATCAGATAGCGCGTCTAAACCAACGTAAACAATCCCTCTTTTACGAATAATAGATTCCCAATCAAAGATAGGGCGCTCATCATGAATATCAGTGTAATCAGGCGAGAGAAGCTCTGCAGTTTTACCTGTAGTGAGTTTTTCAAGTAACGGTAAAAGCGATGCCACAATTTTATCAAAATAGGTTTTATCGTAACGTACCGCACTTGATAATCCTTCAAGTACCGGGTCAAAAATCTTATTCTCTAAAATATATTGGTTAATAACAGCAATCAGCGGTCTATCTTTCATCGAGAACGGTAAATTTTTTACATCTAAGTTAGCCGCAACCGAAGCCAAAGTTGGCCATATTTTCTTATCAACGGCATCAAAATGAAGTTTGGCGTAATCTAAGAAAAGTGCATCAATATTTTGCACAAAACGCGAGATTTGCACATAGTCCGGGCGTTTTCCCATTTCAACCAATGCACGGGAGACAATATTCACAAAACGCCACGCAAACTCTTTAAATGCTGCACTATTTCCCGCACCACTTAATTGCCCGGAAATACGTCCTGCCACTTCAGAAATTCGACCAAAGCGACCAACGGGGTTATAACGAGCAGATATTTCAGGATGTCCTAAATGGAATACATAAAATTCATTTTCACGCCCCGCACGTTTCGCTTCGGCATACATTCGTTTTAACATGTCCGGGTCGCCTTTCGGATCGAAAAAGACAACCACTTCACGCTCTTCAGGTGTTTTACCTCGATGTATATCTTGTGTAACAAGCACTTCAGCAAAACGCGTTTTCCCTACGCCAGTTGTACCAAATACTAAGGTATGACCGCCACGGTCGCCTAACGGAAGCATAATATCGCGTTCATTCGGCTCCACACCATGCATCACCGGAATGCCGCCAACTGGCGGTAGCGGTCTGACTGGATTTAATGGAGAGTCCATTGAAGTGAGTCTAGATAACCAATTATCATGCACTTTTTCATAATCACGAGCGGCTTTAAACCACTTCCCATTTTTCCAATAAATTTGCCCATTTGCAGAGAAACAGTCATAAAGACGTTGCGTATGCTTTGGCTCCCATTCAAAGCCTCGTCCTAAGAACAAGGCTTTTTTACTTACTGGAATTTGACGACTGGTCAAAGCATAGTGAGGGAGTCTGCGTAAATTTCGGTGATAGCGTACAATTTCCATGCCTTGACGAAAACGCATAACCCCCATACCTGCGAAAGCGGCCCCTAATCCATATCCAATAAGAGGATTTAATGCGAGCGACCAAGGCGCACCGCAACAAACAAAAGCACAAGTACCATGGACGGCAGCTGGAAAAAATTCAACAGGCGGTCTAAGTAAACCTTCTAAAACGTGTTTTTGACTCATTGCGACAATCCTTCTGAAGTCAATAAAGCAGGGTAGTGAGCAAGATTCAATCTTGAAGCTAAGTCATCCCCTGGCGTTGGCATTAAGGTTAAATCAGGTGCTAATTGGCGTAACTCGCTTAATTCGTTTGTTGTTTTAACACTTACCACAAGTCCCATTGCACCAATTTTTTTAAGGTAATTATAATTAGCGTGTAGCCAATTTTTAGATAAGTTATCTGTTCCAATAAGAAAAATAGGCAACATTCCAGGAAGATTCATTCTGACTGGTTGTATTTGGCCCGGTGTCATTCTATGTGAGATAACAGGTAAAATATCCGCTTCAGTCAATGTTGAAGGAACGCTATTAGGGTAGGTTTGAACCATCGATTCATCCGGTTGTAATGCTTCATAAAAACGGACTGCACTTTCTCCGCCAAAATCACCAATAACTTTTAATTCAGCTTGCGCCTGAACTACTGCTCCTAAGCAGACCAAAGAGAGGAAAAAGGATTTATACTGCATAATTCTGTTCTCGTATTAATTGGTTGGATTTTGCCAACGAATAGCTTGTTGATTTGTTTGATTTGACGCTGGCTCAACCCAACGCATAGCGGTTTCTGTTGGAGAAACCCAATGTAAATTGGCTGGTAATGGTTTGTTCTCAATTTGATAACGTGGTGATACTGAAGGGCGCTGGAAGTTAGCTATTTGTTTACTGACATTAAAACGCTCACTTTGATAAACAAGAAAGCCTTGCACCGACATTCCTTTTTTCATTCCATTGCGTTTCATGTTAAGAATATCCTCACGAGTTGCTCTACCTTGTAGCGCTCGATGTAACCCATCTATACCAATATTGTGAGCAAGATATAAATTTTCATGTGACGGTTTTATCCCTCGCTCAAAAAACTGATTAATATGCCATCTAGCTAAAAGTGCGGTTGCTAGAGTGTTAAGTTGATTGTTTTTTCGAGGGTCGAAAGGTGTATCACGATTGTAACGAGTGATTTGAGTCATGCCTAAGGCTCGCCCCTCATCAGTTGTTGCAAGCCAATTCCAGGTGCCCCGGGTAAATTGCCCCACACCGGTTGCCCCGGTTGGGGAAACATTTCCATACCACCCATCTTCAATTTTTACTAACCCACGTAGCATCGCTTCATCGACCTGGTAGCGATTAGATGCATCTTTAATATAGCCATCAATATCAGTTCCAAAGCCATTAAATGCAACGGAGTGAGTCGCAACGCCAAGACCGATTAAGCTAAATACGATTTTTAATAGACGATTTGTTGCCATTGCCCATCCTGTTGAATTTGGAATGCAGCAGGCATTTTGCCATCTGCATACTGTAACCAGGCCCCATTATCATGATTAAGGGTAATTAATTTTCTATTCACTTTATTTGGGTCGATGTTATGTTTTTTCGCCCAATTATAGATTTGCTCATTATTCTTCACGCCAACAAAATAAATATCTATAGGCGTTTTATCATTCACATATTGCAATACACGATCAGCATTCGTTTCACATTTGTCACAATTTTCTAGGCGAGTAAAATAAATCACCCGTCCAAACCGCTCTGAAATATGAGGTTCAACCTTAAATGGTTGCTCATTTGGATACATTTCAGCAAATACGCGATCATAAGTGCGTTGGAACTGCAGCTCTCGCTCCATGCGGTCGTGCATTTTTTTTGCCAGTAGTCGAGCATAACGCTCTCTTTCCTGCTCATTTCGAGACTCCACACCAAGCGAGGTTAAAGGGTCAAGACCTGGCGACCATATACCACGAGCACCTTGATTAAGCTCTTGGTAGCGTTGCCATTCTTGCTCAGTTAAACCCCACTCTTGAGACTTAGCTAATAACTCTTGTTGATTTAATTTATTTGTCACCAAGTTTTGTTGATTGAGGGATTGAGTAGCAAGTGTATTAGCCGCAGTGACTTCAGCAAATACAGCAGTAGAAAACATCCCTAATATCATCGCCACATAGGATATTTTTTTAACATGATTCATTGCTTATTCCTCGATGATTTCTGTTGTGGTTGTTGTCGTTGTTGTGGTTTCTACTTTCGGCTTTTCCCCTGTAGCACGTTCCGGTACAGCTGGGCGTAATTTAAAACAAACGGTACGAGAAACGTCATTGATAGTAATTTCATAAGCCGGCCCTGCTAACATTTGAAGGGCATCACGTAAAGCCATCGGGCCAAATTGATAATGTACTTTTGGTAATGGACGGGAATAAAGCGTAGAAAGTGTTGGTTCATTCTGACCAAAGCCATGGCAAAGTGAAAGGCCTGTATCTTTTAATGTAGTACGTAATCCTTGTTCAACAGTTGCAGTCAAGGCACGTTTCTTTTTGCCTAACATATTGACGGAGACACTTTGATCAAGAAGATATTTTTGACCTTCTTCCGGAGAAAAATTAATTAAAGTATAACGACCTTCACGTAACACTTCTGTACGTTCAGGTTGATAGTCTGTGTAAATATCCGGACGAACAATTCTATCTTCCGGTTGTAAAACTTGATGTTGACCTTGTTGAATACTTGGATTTTCTAGTGCTTGTTGCTCATCGGCTGTTTGTTGTTTATGTGCACAACCTGAAAGCACAACCAATGCAAAAGTGGTTAATAGAATTTTTTTCATGATGAGGCTCCAATTAAGGTATTTAAATAATGCCTTAATATGGATAACTCTCACCTGAATTTGAATAATTTATTCTTCTTGAAGTAAAGATAGAAAAATTAGCTGAGAAAAATATATTTAACGCCAACAATAATTGTTAAGTGCACCGGGTAAAAAAGATAAAAGAAAAGCTTAGGCATTCGAGAGATTGAGAGATTACATTGGCGAAGGCCTTTAGGGTGAAGAATAAATATCATTGTACCGACCACAACAGTTACAACACTGATTGTTTCAACAATAGTTTCCCCGAAATTATCAATAAAACTATGATTGACGAAAAGTGCGAGCAATACACAGGTTAGCATCGTAATAAGACGATATTGAGTATCTTTTGTTTGCAAAAAGAGATAACAACCAATGCAATATAAAAGCCCAGGTAAACCATAATCAGAGAGTGCGGAAAGAATAATAAAAAAGCCCAATCCAAAAAACATGACCCAGCTATTTAAGTCTTGACGGTTTTTATATACCCATATTACCCCGATTACAGATAAAAACTGAAATAGGACATTTAAACGGTCATAATTAGGCTCGAAAAGCGTAAAACTGATTTCAGATAAAAATGCGGTTGCTATCATCCAAGTGAAATAACTTTTAAAGTTCACGTTATCTCGAGATAAATTAAGCGCAATGATAAATCCAAACGCCACGTAGGAAAATCGACCAATCACCCGGCACCAGGATAGAGCAGGGTAAGCATTTGAAAAAGCCACACCAATGTGATCGATAATCATCGTGATAAGAGCTAACCATTTTAGGCATTCAGTTTGTGAAGAAGTTAAATAAGGCATCGTTATACTGTTAAAAAGAGTTTTATTTATCATATCCTAAAAAGGAAAAGCCTATCTACATAAAGTAGATAGGCTTTCAAGGTAAATAGATTAATATTCATATCCGAGCATAATCGTTGTAGAACTACGATCTGCTTCAGTGATGACAAAAACACTTTCGCCATCAATAAAATGCTGGCTCACAATGCGTTTATCCTTCTCTACGGCATGATCGTTTTCAATCCAATCTTCAACGCAGGTAGCACCCCAATCATAACCTAATTGTTTTTCAATTAAGCGATGAATGGTTGGCATTCCCAATAACTGTTTAGCGCAGATAGTACACGAAACATCCCCTAACTTAAGTGGTGTTCTTTTTGATTGATATATATCCCAATCAAAGTGTCCTCTTTGCTCATCTTCACTTTCATCAGAAAAAGAAATCTTAGTTGTTCGATTCCCGTCATCATCTACTGAAGTAGAGAGTTGAATGGTGTCTTTACCATTATCTGCTTGATAGAAATTCATAACAATTTCTGAAAGCGGATGTGGCGGTTTTTCAATCCAATCTTTATTCCCCAGCATGATAATGCAGCCATTTTGATGCCACGAGATGACCTCATTGATCTTTTCGGTAGTTAATTCCGCTAAGATACGACGAGAGACGAAGATTTTTCCAAGTTCTAAAATACGATTTTCCTTACACATAAGTGTTTCTCCTAAATTTTTAAAATGTAAAAAGTAAAGGGGATAACACTGCCATTGAGGGTGTTATCCCCCAATGGGTGAAAGGTTGTTAGCTAAATAAGATGATTATCAGTAAAGCAAAAAGACGCAGAACCAGAAACGATAAAGTGATCAAGTAATTTAATTTCCATTAATTCACAAGCTTCCTTTAATCTCTTGGTTATATATTTATCAGCATCACTAGGCTCAACATTTCCAGTTGGATGATTGTGCCCAATGATAATTGCTGATGCATTTAGCTTTAATGCCTGTCGAATAATCTCCCGAATCGACACAGAAATTTCTGAAACAGATCCTTGAAACATCACCTCAGATTTAATCAATCTGTGCATTCTATCCAAGAAAAGTACCACGAAATTTTCTCTTTCTTCATTCCCTATAATGGTTTGAAAATAGAGTTTAGCTATTGATGGCTCAGTAAATTCCTGTGCACCTTGGTAAAAGGGCTTTTCTTCCATCACTTTAGTTAAAATAACCTGTGCCTGTTCTAAAATAGCTTGTTGTTGCTCGTTTAATTTAAACATTCGATATTCCTTCTAAAATAGGGAATATCGCCCATAAGGGATATATCCCCTATGGGTGAAAGTGCGGTCAAATTAACACACACTTTAATGGTACATAGTTTTAATAGAGTCCACTTTATTTAAAAAGTCTGACTTGCATTACGCCCAAAGTAATTCGGCTAATTTTACTTTTTTCTCAAGCTCATTGACTGCTTTTTTAGCATAAGTGAGAGAAAAAGCATGTGTTCGCAATTCAGGTTTATCTTTAAGCTCTTGGTGTTTTTCTTTGGCTTTTTCCAATTCAAACTTAAAGAACTCAAGACTTTCCGGCATGGATAAATCAATTTTCCCTGCCATCTGTTCCCAATAAGCGATTTTACCGTCATAACTTTCTGCTTTACGCATTTCTTCAACAGACTTATCCATGCGTCTTGCATTACGTTCAATCAAGGCTCTATGACGTTTTTCGCTATGATGACCGATTTTAATCGGTTCACCCAAGCGAAGAAATTCACGACCTTCATTAGCAGCTTCACAATATTGCTCACTGCGTTTTAATGCATTACTCGCCGCGTTTTGATAACGCTCAGCTTTTTTTTCTGCACGAACTTGACTGTTTACACCATCACAACGAGTGAAGGAATAAAAATACGCATCCTCAGATGTTTTTACGAGATTATGAATCTCTACCTCAGTCTCTTTACCATATTTACTGGTTAAGATGATAATGTCACCTTTTTGGTGAGCATCCGGACATTTAGCAACAAAAACATTAGGGCAAAATTTAGCGTAAGTATTCATAGGTTTCTCCTCAAATAGAAATAAAAAAGGAGAAACCACCCATAAGGGGAGTTTCCCCTTCAGGGTAAAGAAAAAGCCAACAAATTTTGTTGTTGGCTTTCATCGGTTTATAGGTTAGTCATTTCCTTGCTCATCTTGGCGTTTTGCTTGATATTTCAACTCACCATCAACTTTAATAAAGTTAATACGGTAGAGTCGTCCTTTAATCGACACGCCAGTATCACCTTTTTTGTGATATTCACTGTCTTTTGAATAAGTGAATGTGTCATACCACAAATCACTCATTACAAAGGAAACTAAGACTTTTTTCTTAGCTTCAACAGCTTCTTGACAGCGTTTGATTAAATTTACAGTTTCTTCACCGGATACGTTCATATCAAAAAAACGATATTCCGGAGAATCGGAAGAACCTGTAAGAGCAGCAATTCGACAAGCCCAAAATGCATCTCCTTTTTTCGGCTTGATTTCGCGAATATCGCTTAAATAACCAATGCCAGAAGTATGAAGATTGAAATATTTTGGTTGTGCGTTTTGAGTAGACATAATGTTTCTCCTAAGTAGTAAAAAAGCGGAGAAACATCCTTACCCAACACGGGAAAAATGTTTCCCGCCAAGGGTTAAATTGTGATTAAACTAGAATAAGTAATCTTATTTTAGGTTAAGGGTAGTTTAAGGTGGCACACCTACGAATTATTCGTAGATTCTCCTTTCAGTGTGCTGGAAAAAATTTTGGCTATGATTCTACTTGCGCTAAGGCAAGGCGTTGCTTCTCAAGAATCGTGCAACTTCTTAAAGGCTGTTTTCACAGCACCTTAAAAACTGTTGTTATTAAAATCTAAAGCAAACGTTAAATGTATAAAAAATTAAAAATTCTATTTGGAGATATTTTAGTCAAAAGAAAAGGTCACCCAGTTTCCTGAATGACCTTATAGTTTTGACTATAGATTGATTAAATAAAAATTAAGTAGGCCAAACTAATTTGATTCATAAAAATACTGATACGTTCGTTACCATATACGGATTTTTACGGCTCGCCTTATCCGATTACTTTGTGGCCATCAATCGGTTATATCTGTGGCATCAAATTGACACAAAGGGCACCCATTGTTTCACCGGTGGGCTCCGGTAAGGAAAAAGTAGCAAGCCATTGCGAATTTTCAAAATGCACTTTGCAATACACTTTAAAAATCCGCAATGGCCAGCGATTTGAAAAGTCGAGAGTAAATTGGGGCGTTACTCCATCATTACTCTGATTAACTAGGTGGCACACCTCACAAGGAGCGTTAATCAATGTGAGAAATTCCTTTCAGCGTGCTGGAATCATTTTTGGCTAGTGTGAATTGATAACCGACAATTCACGAACGGTCTTACGAAGGCTTTAGTATAGCACTATTTTTGAGGGCTCGCCATTCACAGGCGCTTAAATCCTAGTTCAATAAGCTTCGTAAAGATGAAATTTGCTCACTCACACTTTTACTCGACTTTTTCTTTAAATTTTTTGTACTTTTAGTATTCTTCTTGCTATCAATATTTTCAATATGTTGGCAATTTGGATAAGCAGAACACCCAAAAAAAGCCCCATTTTTACCATTTCTTTTAATCATTGGTGCACCGCACTTAGGGCATTTACGAATTTCAATATTCCCCAAACTCATTCCCTTTTTAAGGCAATCAGCCATCAAATGCCGCACAAAGACTTCTTGTTTTTGCATAAACACTTCTAGCGAAAGCGTTCTTTCAGCAATTTGATTGAGCGCTTGCTCCCAAAGTGCGGTTAAACCCGGATCTTTTAACATCTGAGGTAAATTATCAATTAGCGTCATTGCTTCATCTGTCGCTAATAGTGATTTACCTTTCTTTTTCAAGAAACCTTTATCAATCAAACCTTGAATCGTTCCCGCCCGAGTAGCTTCTGTTCCAAGCCCTTCAGTTTCTCGTAAGCGTTGTTTTAAACGCTCATCAGTTACAAAGCGAGCTGCATTTTTCATTGCGGTGAGCAATGTACCTTCCGTGAAGTGATTAGGTGGTGATGTTTGTAAGGTTTTTATTTCTGAATCAGAAATCTGACAGACTTGTCCTTGCTTTAACGTCGGCAAGGCTTGAGGTGCGTCATCATCTTCATCAAGTGATTTGCCAAATAGAATTTTCCAACCTGGAGCAATAAGCACATTCCCACGTGCACTTAATATATGTTGACCGCACTTCAAAATAATTTGTGTCTTATCTGTTTCAGAAACAGGTAAGAATTGAGCTAAATAACGACGACGTATGAGATCATAGAGCTTTAATTCTTCATCAGACATTTTGCTAATATCAGCTTTAATCATAGTCGGAATAATGCCATGGTGAGCAGTAATTTTTTTATCATTCCAAACTCGTGATTTTTGATTAAGGTTTAACATACCTACAAGGGGTTGTAATCGATTATCGGATTGCAATAAACATTGGATAATTTTAGGGGCTTCTGCAAACTGAGACTCCGGTAAATAACCACAATCTGTTCTTGGATAGGTTGTCGCTTTGTGAGTTTCATAAAGCGATTGAGCTATATCCAACACTCTTTGCGCACCCAGTCCATAAAGGCGGTTAGCTTCTGATTGTAAGTCACTTAATGCAAAGCAAAGTGGGGCATTTTGTTTTTCACGTTTAGTTTCAACTGATTCCACTTTCGCTTGGCCCAATTGACGAATTTGCTGATTTGCTGCTTGTATAACTTGGGCAGACAAACAAAGTCCATCAGGATCACAATATTGCTCCGGAATAACATATTGCGTAGCAAAATGCTGATTTCCATCAGAAAGCATTACTTGCAAAGCAAAATGTTGCTTAGGAATGAAGTTTTTTATCTCACGGTCACGATTAACAACCAGGCTTAATGTTGGAGTTTGTACCCGCCCAACACTTAAAGGTTTCCCTTGATACCCTTGTTGTTGCGCTAATAAGGTATAGAGACGAGAGAAATTCATACCAATAAGCCAATCTGCTCGACTACGTGCAAGTCCTGCATAGTAAAGAGGGAGAGTCTCCTCATTATCTTTAAGCGCACCCAAGGCTTTACGAATACTGGCATCATCTAGTGCAGACAACCAAAGGCGTTTTATTTGCCCTCGAAATCCTGCTAAATCCAGCAATTCTCTTGCTATAGTTTCGCCCTCTCTATCAATATCGGTTGCAATGACAACAAGTTTAGCTTGTTTGATAAGTTTCATGACGACGTTGAACTGTTTTTTTGTTTCTTTTTTAGGTGAAAGCCCCCATTTACCCGGGATAATTGGCAAGGTCTCAAAAACCCACTTTTTAAAGGCAGGATCATATTCTTCAGGATTAAATTGCTCTACTAGATGACCAATTCCCCAGGTAACTGTAAGCTGACCATCAGGTGTTGATAAACAACCCTCACCACGCTTTGTCGCGCCTAATACTTTTGCAATATCATTACCTTGTGATGGTTTTTCGCATAAAAATAATTTCATGATGTTTTCTCTCATTGATATTTGAGAGATATTTTCGATGTAATAAGATAAACCACAATTAGGAATTCTTTTTAAATTGAGGAGTAAATCATGATAAAACTGACCCCTTCATCAATTGGAGTGATGGTTGATACGCTTAGATATTCAGGTCGAGATAAATATATTATTTTTAGAATGAAAACGAGAGAGCAAAAAGTCGTGTATATGCGTTATCCACAGCATATTGAATATATGGCTAATCAAGAGAACATGATTGTCATCGTAGATGCTCAAAAGTTTCTTTCTTTATGGCAGCGATCACCGTATGAGGTAGATAAAAATACATGTGCGGGCGATGAGTCAACATGGAGAAAAGATTATAAGTTTCATCATGCTGAAAACGGATTTGCTAACAGTATAGATTCTCCGGTTCCACTTGCAGATGTGAATGTTCATATTAAAGATGGAGAAATAAGCTGTAGTCTTAATGATGGTATGACAAGAACGCTTTGGTTGCTTGCAAATGGTGTAAAGGAATTTCCTATTTTGGTTAGAAACCATAAAGAGAAAGCTAAAATTCTGTCAAAGTATGCAAGCCCATTATCTTCACTTCATTTTGAGCCACTTAATTTATATTTTGCTATTACAGGAGAAAAATACCCCTTGTAACCAAGGGGTAAACGCTTGAGATATTAAACAATATGAGGAAAAGGAAAAGTTTGGATGGATCTCAAAAAACAAATTTGTTTCGTTATCTATCATACAAAATAATCGTTATTATCGGTATTGAAATTTAAAAATAACTTAAATAAAAAAAGCCCCACTAAGGTTGGGGCAAAGGAGAATGAGGTATTGATTACCTACACTATGTTTATGTTGTCGTATTATTTAATTGCTTTTATCACTTCTGATTTAACAAATTGAGCAAAATCAGATTCATTTGAGGATGCAATCCAGGAAATTCTAACCTTGCCATCCTCTTTTGCAAGCGTTATGTCAATTTTTCGACCGCCAACATAGCTATTTGCCATGTGATAATAGACCCCAGGAGTCGCTTCATGAGCATGTCCTTCTTCATCTAAAAGCGATTCGTAACGTTGACGCTCATACCCGGATAATCCACTTAATGCTTCATCCCTAGTTTTGAATTTTAAATTACGCTTAATTTTTACGTAAAGAGAATCAATATTTTTAGATGATGTAATTGAATCCTCTACGTTATAGCGATGAGAACGAGAACTTTGAGTGTAAGCCACACCGGAAGAACTAGAGGAACTATTCCCCCCACCAAGAACACTGCTGAGCTGACCTGCAACATTACCAACCGCATCATTCAATGAGTTTAATTCAGCACAACCACTTAAAGCAGCGACGGCAGATAAAACAAAAATTATTTTTTTCATCACAATTAACCTTAATTAGATTGAGTTCAGAATGGTATTGAATCATCAAAAGTATTTGCCGATGCATCTTGTTGTGGCATTGGCTGAGAATTATTTGCACCATCTGCACTTTGAGGGCGAGTACCTAACATTTGCATTACATCACCTTGGATTTCCGTGGTATAACGATCTTGCCCGTTTTGATCTTGCCATTTACGAGTACGTAAGCGACCTTCAATATAGACTTGAGCTCCCTTCTTGAGGTATTGACCGCAAATTTCAGCTAATTTGCGATAAAAAACGATTCGATGCCATTCAGTCACTTCACGACGTTCACCGGTGTTTTTATCCGTCCAAGCTTCGCTAGTTGCTACACTGATATTTGCAACTGCTTCACCATTCGGCATGCTTCGCATTTCAGGATCATTACCTAAATGTCCCACGATAATTACTTTATTAATTCCAGCCATATTGATTTCTCCTAAATCACAAAATTAACTGTCAAGATTGTGCATTTTTTACATCTAATCCTTAAGGGTAAATTCAGTAAAAAACACAGAGATTTTTTAACACAACCACGAAAGGCAAAGGCTTTTTTTCGTTAAGGTAAGGGGCTTGTCCCCTTACCTTTAAAAGGCCTTTTAGTGAGCCGATCACAAACTATATAAATTAGCCGATTACAAACTAGAAGATCCAACGTTCACAAATGTGAATGTTATAAATGATCTTCTATCTCTTTAATTTTATCTACCGCACTTGATACCTGTCTCATCATAAAATTTAGTACGGAGACCTGCAGATTAATCAAAATGCGTTCTTTCTCAGCTGAGACAAGTTTTTGTCGTAAGTCTGAAGATAACTGAGGATTATTAAATACCGGATTTAACACAGCATCACCAGTCTTAGAGGCTTGAAAACTGCGCCAGCGTAAAAACGTCCCACCGGATGATGAAGCTTTATCTCGGATCATGTGAATAGGTAATACACTAAGTTCACTTTTACGAACGTTCTGCAACATTTCATTCTGCTGCAACATTAAAGCTTCACGGACTGTAGCAAGGGATTCAGCTAGTAATTCATACTGTTGCACTGAGTCTAACTCACTGAATAACTGTTTCAGCGAGTCATTAAGTGGGGTTGTGCGTCCTAATTGTTTATACATATCAGAAGGAATGAGCACGTTATCCATAATCCCAATCTCCATTATTCAGTTTTATTTGCTGTAATTTGGACTTCAACAGAGCCATTATCATCTGATTCAGCAAGTGATGATTTTTTAATTGTTGGAGCAAATGTTGCACGTGTTGTACCGGAAAGCACGTCAGGCGTTAAGGTATATTTCATACGTTTTACAGCAGCTTGATAGCGAGCGTTATTTTCAAGCGCATCTTGGCGTGTAATACCGGAATTTCTGTAATTCTCAAGCACACCAAATGCACGACGAATTAATTTAGCTCCGGATTCTAACCAATCATACGCATCATCTTTTGTAAGTAATGCAATATGTGAAGCGGTCATCACTGTACGAGCTAACGAATCAAAGTCAGCCAAAAGATACAATAATTGATAACCCAGCTGAGTATTCACAAAAATAGGGTATTGAATCGGAGCAATATTGGCACAACGCTCAATTTGAAAGTTTTCAGGAATTTTCTCACTGTAGAGATTAACCATTCTCCAGGTCATATCTTGCATTTCTTTACGAAACCCTAAGACTTTTTGTTCAAAACGAAGAAGATAATCATCAGCATAAGGATCATCTTGTTCGGCAGCTTGCTGAATTTGACTCAATAGAGATAGAGCATTAGGAATACTGAGAATTGATGATGTAACGACTTCCCCGGCTTCATTTTTAACTAAGTCACGACCATTCCAAAGACGTGTTGCATACTGAGTATGAAGCGTAAATGTAATCTCACTGCGTAACGGCCCAAGCTGTTGGTTGTATGTTGTTGTCATGTTATGTCACCTTTTATCATTTGGTTAAAATTTGTACTTTGTCCAGCCCCTGGACAGTGGTTAATTTTTGTTCACTGTGCAACCCTAGCACAGTGGTTAATTTTTGTTCACTGTGCAACCCTAGCACAGTGGTTAATTTTTGTTCACTGTGCAACCCTAGCACAGTGGTTAATTTTTGTTCACTGTGCAGTCCCCGCACACTGGTTAAAATTTGTACTTTGTAAAGTCCCTTTACAGTGGTTAAATTTTGTACTTTGTAGAACCCTTCTACACTATTCACTTTTTATACAGCTTATTCAATTGCAAATTGAAGCCTTAAATTGTCGAATGCGATCAGCTCTCGCTTTTCGCTCTTCTTCAGATTGCACTCGCATTGGTTTTATTGTGCTATCGGCTTTCACATTATTAACTAAGCTAGTTTCATCATGTTGTGATAACCGATTTTTTGATGATAATGATTGCGCTTGTGTAGCCAAAAATTGTTCATACAAATATGGTTTAAATTCACCACGGTGTGCACGTTGGATTAATGTCACTACATAGCCTTGTGGTTTTTTCACTTCACCTTTTGCCACACGCTGTTCTAGCTCAAATAAAATCGCTTTACAGATTCCTAAATCAAGTCCACGCATTGCTTGCATAATTGCTGTTTTTTCCAATGATGAAAACTGAATATTAGTCGGCCAGTCAATTTCATCCGCATTACCAGTACAGTACGTATTTATATAAATACTAGTACCTGTACTGTACTGTGAAAAACCTGAGTTCCCTTTTGGAACTAAGCCTGAAATCAATGACTTATCATCATTTTGGGTACTGAGTTCCTTTTTGGAACTCTGCTTGATTTTACTGAGTTCCATTTTGGAACTAAGGTGATTTTTACTGAGTTCCCCTGTTTTTTCACTGAGTTCCTTATTGGAACTTAGTAAGTTTTCTTGAATAAATGTTGATTCTTCTTGCTCTGAAATATCCATTTTTGGACGTTTTTGATAGTCTTGAAGGCGAGCTCGCATCCAGTCAATGTGAGAAATATAATGCCACTGAGTATTATCTGAGAGCAGGTTTTCTACAATATGGTTTGCTACACCTCGCACAAAGTTATCTCGATGCTGAATGGATTTTTCAAGGAGTGCGATGTAATCATGGTTTAATTGAATCGTATCAATGATTGGCATAGGTTCATCATGAAGGATGTAAAAATTACCCAATACTTGACCTTGCTCATTACGTACAGTTTCACAAAGTGTTAGCCAACGAGTTAATCTAAGTAATAACAACGTTTGGCTAACTAGCTTACGCGAGAGTTCTGCTTCATCATAAGGTTTATCTGAAAGTAATTTTGCAAGCACTTCGTATGATGGGAACATGCCTGATTGAAATTCTCTTGCTTTGTATTTTATAAGTTGCCATGCCAATTTTGCTCTTGATGTTAAATAAGGATCAAATAGCAAACGGGTTGGAACTGTTTCATGCTGGTTGCCAAAAAAGAGCAACCCATGCTCTTGTAATTTTGTTTCCATAATTTAATTCTCTCTGAGAATATTTCATTTTTATTGTTGCAATGTGCTTAAACATCTTTACAATAGCCAATGAACTTTCCCAAGTTCCTTACTAACGATATGAATAACGCCCAACTTAACGTAACGCACTAGGTTGGGCGTTATGTTTTTTAAGCTGCATTCCAGCGGCTAACAAGTTTCCAAATTTCAGTTAAATTAATACCGGTTTCTTCCGCAATTAAAATTAACAGCTCTAGTCCTTCTGTTGATTCAATTGTTTGAACATCACCTTTATGCTCTTGCCATAAGTCCCAAATTAATTTTTCTTCCTCTTCGGTTGCAGCTGGCTTACGTCCCATTGGTTCTTGTTTTCCAAGTAGGCTACGACGAGCAGATACTTTTGAAGTGGTTAAGCCGAAGTAGGAATTGAGCATTTGGATGGATGCACCTAACATTAATGCGCGATCAATAAGGCGACGTTCTTGTGACGACATGCGTACTCGAGCCACTAATCGCCAAAATGCATCGTGATTAATTTCAACTTTGGCAAAGGGAGCTTTGGTGTTAGCCAGTTCATAAACTTCCTCTGTGCTGAGTTTTTCAATTTCTTGCAATTCTTGTTTTGAGAAACCATAGTTCCGGCAAACATTGATATTGCCTTCTTGTAAATTAACCAAAATCTCATTCAATACCACTTGGTTTAAATTGCTGAACATGCTCATTATGCATCTCCTTCTGAACGAATATAGCGAACGAGGCGAATTAAACGGAATAATTTAACTAGCGTGGTATCATCAATTTCTTGAGTATTGAGTAAATATTCCGGTAATAAGGTGAAAGATGTCTGTGGGTGCACATCTGTTTGTAATAAATTTAAGAAGTCATAACACATCTGTGCTACACCGCTCACATCTTTATCTAATGGTTTTACGCGGTAAGTGTAATCAACAGGCTCTTTTACTACATGTTCAATGTAGTCAGTTAATCCAACACTTTCCGCAATGTCGAGTGCTAGTGAATAAGCTTCTACTTTATGCTGACGACCAGGATAAATTTTCCAAATATCATCAACTGGTTGACGGCCTACGCAAGCAAAGCCTAATCCATTTTCTTCTGCACGTTGTTGGCGTTGCTCCTGAATGCTCATGCCTGGAGTAATACCAAATTGTTGAGTTAAATTTTTAGCAAAATCAAAAGAAAGGCCATCTGAACTAGCATTAGTTTCATCAAACTCTTCATCCTCTGTTTTATCATCTGCTTCATTCTCAAATGAAGGAGAAATTTCAACACTTGCTTGCTTTAATACTGGCGCAGGTATTGATTTTTTTTCAGGGGTAGTCATTTTTGGAGTATTGACTACGCTAGGTTGAGATAATGTGTCTAATGCGGTTTCTTGTGGCTGTGGCGTATTAAACGCTTGAACATCTTGGATGCTTTCTTGTACGCTTTGTTGTATTTCGTGTTGTTTTTGCGCCATTTTCTTGAATTTTTGCTCATCGAGATCAATTTCAAGGTAAAGGACTTCATAACTTACACGATCACCTAACATGGATGACATTTCATCAATGAGATGGTCTTGGAATACTTTGATATGAAACGGTTGGTCATCATTACAACGAGCTAGGCTGTGTCCCCAAATTTCATCAAAGGACACTTCCAATTCAAATTGATAATTTTGCCAAATGGCTAAGGCGTTATTACGAATCGCAAGCAATTTATCAATTGGCGCATTACCTAAACCGTTAAAAAGTACATCCGGGATATAAGGATAAAGATACTCAATGCAACGTCCCATCTTCGCAATCATTGAAAATTGAATGATATACCCATCTTTTTCTAACTCACTTGAAAGCTCGCGAGCAGAAAGGGATTTTCCTAACTTTTTCTCGTAGTATTCTTTCGCTTGCTGAATTCCCAACGCTTTCTCAATAAAGGTTAAATCTGCACGTGTATCATTTTCAATTAAATGACCAATAAGCAAATCTAATTCCGCTTCTACACTATCAGCACTTTCACCTTTCCAGGGTTTATATAAGCATTCAATAGACCAAAAACGTTGATCTTGAGTCTCTGTAAACAGTTCTTTTAATGCTTGAATACGAGTATTCCCACCGTCAGCGATGATATAAAAAGGTTCGCCAGGTCGTTGAGTGATATTTGGTTTATGATCAAGACCACGACGACGAATTGACTCTTTAATCATTTCAAAGTTAGGATTACGTGTCTTACGAGGGTTGTGTTCATAAGGGCGTAATTTATCTAACGTAACGGTAATGTATTTAGATTGCGCAGGATAATGTGTTGCTGTTGTTGTTTGATAAGCAGCAGACTGATTATTAATAGGTTGAACATTTAATCCTTTCGCAATCGCGTCTAATTGACTTTGTTGTTTTTTATTTTTAGCAATAAATGGATTATTCATAATATCTATCCTGTGTCGTTAAATTCTCAAAAATGCTGTATTGACCTTGAAACAGTGTTTTTACTGTGGCTAACGGGCCATTACGCTGTTTACCAATGATGATTTCCGCAATGCCTTTATCTTCTGTGTCAGGGTTATAGATTTCATCTCTATAAAGATGAATGATGACATCAGCATCTTGTTCAAGAGAGCCGGAGTCACGTAAGTCGGCATTGATTGGACGCTTATTAGCTCGATTTTCTAAACCTCGGTTTAGTTGAGATAATGCATAAATTGGGCATCCAGTTTCTTTGGCTAATTTCTTTAAATCATTGGATATTTCGGCAAGTTCTAAATTGCGATTTTCAGTTTTATTTCCAGTTCTCATTAGTTGGATATAATCAATGAAAATCGCTTTAGGTTTGCCGTATAGACGAGTGTTTTTACGTACTTTGGCGCGTAAACGATGAGGTGTTAAAGAAGCTTCATCATCAATTAACAAACGATCTTTCCAGTCTTTTTTAATTGTCCCCATTGCATTAGCAAGGCGAGTCCATTCTTCCTCTTCAAGCTCAGTCGCTTGACGAATAGATTGCAAGCTGACGCGAGAGCGCATTGCCATAAAACGTTCTAATAGTTGATCAGCTGGCATTTCTTGACTGTAAAATTGGATAGGGCTGTCAGGAAATTTATCTAACGTACTTGCGGCAATCGTTTGTGCAAAGGTTGTTTTACCCATTGCTGGACGAGCTGCAATAATGATAAGTTCTCCTGGTTGACCGCCTGTTGTTGCTCTATCTAATTCAATAATGCCTGTTGGTGTTCCACTAACTGGATCGGCATTAATAGAGGACGTTTCCATGCGAGAAAGGATTCGCTCGAAACTTGCATTAAGATCAGCAACACCATCCGTCTCTTGTTCGATGACAATATTGGTATATTGCTTATCAACACTTTCCTCAAAAGAAGTTAATTCAATCTCATCTTTTGAAGATTGCATTTCAGTTACAATAAACTGGCCCAGAGTCAAAAAACGACGTTGTTTGCTATAACGAGAAATAATCTCAGCATACGCAGTGATATTAGATGCAGAAGGGGTATTGTGAATAATGTCAGCTAAGTATGCTAATCCCCCTATCTGATCAATCAGTTTTTTATCTTTGAAATACTGCTCCAAAGTTAAAATATCAGCGGGTTTTCCTTGTGTTAATAGATGGCTAACACCTTCAAACAATGCTTTATGAGCTGAGACATAAAAATCATCAGAGCGCAGTAAAGTTGCGATCTCATCAAATTTGTCATTATCAATAATGAGAGCACCAATGACCGCACTTTCCGCTTCAATAGAAGCAATAAGTTTATCAGTCATATTAGCCTTCCTTTTTCATTGGTTTATCAAAAAGTGTTTTAAATTGAGGGAGTAACAAGCAACACAGTTCTTTGATAACAGGATATTCAGCTTGGCTATGGCGATAAACTGGCAATGAATAAGTTGCAGCTTCTCTATATGCCACATGCGCAGGGATTGAAAAATCAAGGAAGGTTTTGCTTTCATCAAAATTGGTTTCAAAGAGTACGTGTAATTGATTGAGTACAAATTTCACGTCATTAGTATTATCAACGCAATTTGCGATAGCTTTGAGAGGTGGTAATTTGAAACCAAATGATTCAAAGGTTTCTAAATCTTGATACATTCCGATAGTTCCACGGATAAATTCTTTCGCAGAAAGAATGTGTGGAAGAATAGGGCAGAATAGGATGTCAGCTGCTAAGACAGACATATCGACAGTAATGTCTCTAGTACCTCGAGTATCAACCACAATAACATCATAATTATCAATGTTTTTAATTAAGTGACTAAATCGAATTGCACCATCAGGGGCATTACGTAGAGTTTGACTTACATTGTTTGATGGATCATTTGATTGAATTAAATCCAAATTAGGAATGGATGTTTTTGAAATGATATGGGAAGGTTCAATATCACGACGGGTTAAAAACTCATAAATACCACCGGGAGCTTCTTCAGTTAAAGCATAATAAGAGCTTAAGGTTGGTTGAGTATCAGTATCAATAAGAAGAGTTCTTAAACCGTGGTCAGCGCAGAACGCCCCAATATTGGCAGCATTTGTACTTTTTGCAGAACCGCCTTTAGTACAAGCGACAGTAATAATATAAGGTTTTTTAGAAACAGAAGAGAAGTCCATAATTCCTCACCTAACGATAATTAAAAATTAAAGTTAAGTATTGGACTAGGTACTGATTATTGGTTTGGAAT
>OAUU01000199.1_pt1 | contig 60813 bp, 44 predicted proteins | sample 1501381 | NCBI WGS metagenome assembly OAUU01 (sample SAMEA2580057, study PRJEB22360) | human gut metagenome | reverse complement strand
GGAAATCCAACTTAAAAACAACGATTTTTTTGTCTTATTTTATGGGTTCATTATAATACTACCATTGCGAATATGAAGCATTATAAGAGCGGAATCGCATTATCACATGACAAGATGGTGCGTGCAACGGCTGAAGAAATCAAGATCATGCATACAAAATGTATGGGACCGGATGATATGATCGCCAACCTTTCCGGTGGTAATCAGCAGAAGGTTATCTTTGGTAAATGGCTGGAACGTTCACCGAGCGTATTCATGATGGATGACCCGACACGAGGAATTGATGTTGGAGCAAAGTATGAAATCTATGAACTGATTATCAATATGGCGAAACAGGGAAAAACAATCATCGTTGTTTCTTCCGAAATGCCGGAGATTCTTGGTATTACCAACCGAATCGGTGTTATGTCTAACGGACGTCTGGCCGGAATCGTAAATACCAAAGAAACAAACCAGGAAGAATTATTGAGACTCAGTGCTAAATACCTGTAACGGGAGGAAAATTGAAAATGGCAGAAAACAGCGTTATTATTTCGTCGGAAGAAGAAGCAAAGCTTTTGAAGCCGATCGATGAATATGTGGAAGAAATCCAGAAAAAAATCGATGCATTACGTGCAGACGGCTTTGACAAAGTGAGCGATCTGAAAAAACAGATCGCGATCGCAAAAGAAAACAAGAACTTATCCGCAACACAGAGAGATAAGATCATTGAAAACAGCAAAAAAGAGCTGGAAAATGCAAAAAAAGTAGAAGCAGACAACAAAGAAGAAATCAAAAAGCTGATCGCAGAGGCAGAAAGCTATCTGGCTGCGCATTACAAAAAGGATTATTACGACGTAGTAAACAAAAGCTGCAAAGCTGCAAAAGCAGAAGAAAACAGCAGATATGAGAAGGTCAAAGCAGATCTAAAGAGCGAGCATCAGAAAAAGGTTGCTTCTCTGAAGGATGCAGAAGAGATTAAGGCTGAGAAATATGTGCTCAAAAATAAATTGTTTGATGCACAGATGGCTCACGAATCGAAGCTTCAGGAGATCAAGGACAGAAGACATGAAGCATTCATGCATAAATATCACCTGATCGACCTGTTGCGGGCTTCCAAATTTACATTCCCGCAGCAGAGAATACAGAAACTGGAAAATTACAGATATACCTTCGATTTATCTCAGTTCCTGTACAAAAACGGTCTGTATATCGTAATCATTCTGATCTTCATCGCACTGTGTATCATCACACCGATCGTTAAAAATACACAGCTGCTGACTGTTACCAACATCCTGAATATCTTACAGCAGGCATCCCCGCGTATGTTCCTTGCACTTGGTGTTGCCGGTTTGATCCTGTTAACAGGTACCGACCTTTCCGTGGGACGTATGGTTGGTATGGGTATGGTTACAGCAACCATTATCATGCATAACGGAATCAATACAGGTGCCGTATTCGGGCATGTATTTGACTTCTCCGCTATGCCTGCCACAGCGAAAGCACTGTTTGCACTGTTAATGTGTGTGATCTTTACAACAGTATTTGCTATGATTGCCGGATTCTTCATGGCGCGATTCAAAATGCATCCGTTTATTTCTACCATGGCGAACATGCTGATCATCTTCGGTCTGGTTACCTATGCGACCAAGGGCGTATCCTTCGGTGCGATTGATTCTGCCATCCCGAATACCTTCATTCCGCAGATCGGAAAATTCCCGACCATCATTCTGTGGGCTGTTGCAGCAGTTGCCATTGTATGGTTTATCTGGAACAAAACAACTTTTGGCAAAAACCTGTATGCGGTAGGTGGAAACCCGGAAGCGGCAGCAGTATCCGGTATCTCTGTATTTAAAGTAACAATGGGAGCATTTTCTGAATAAATATTGAGGTTATTGCAGTAATGTCTGAACAGTGGCAGGCGGAAAGAGAAAGGAGAATAAAATGGAATACAGAAAATTTGACAATATTATAGTAGCAAGGATTGACAAAGATGAGGAAATATTGGAGCAGCTGAGGGTAATTGCCATAAAGGAGAATATAAAGCTTGCCAGTGTCCAGGCTCTTGGAGCGATCAATGATTTCACAGTCGGAGTATACAAGACAGACGAAAAGAAATATTATTCAAACAGCTTCCAGGGGTATTATGAAATTACATCACTGACAGGTACAATCAATACAATGGATGGAGAATATTATGCACATCTTCATATGAGTGCCGGAAATCAGAACGGCGAGGTGTTTGGAGGACATCTGAACAGAGCGATTGTCAGTGCAACCTGTGAGCTGGTCATCACGGTAATTGACGGAAGAGTGGACAGAGTTCATGATGAAAAAACCGGACTTAATATTTTTAAGTTTAATTAAAAGCCTGAGAGGAAATAGTGAGAAGCAACATCGGGATGCAGCGTAAGCGAAATCGAGATGTGATCTGAAGAGATAATACAATTTACGAAAAAGTGGATTTTCCACATAAATACCTGAACTGGAGGTGTATGGGCTATGATAAAAGAACATTATTCGATCCTGTTTTGCAGCTTAACGGGTAATACAAAGAAGCTGGCTGATGCAATCTATGAAACGTTGCCAAAGGACAAATGCGATTATTTTGGCACAAACGATTCGCAGGTACCGCAATCCGACGTATGCTATATCGGATTTTGGACGGACAAAGGGAATGCAGACCAAAAGACATTAGAATTGCTGTCGAAATTAAAAAATAAAAAGATTTTTCTGTTTGGAACAGCTGGATTTGGCGGAAGTGATGCCTATTTTGAAAAGATTCTCGGACAAGTCAAACAGTCGATCGATGCAAGCAATACGGTCATCGGTGAGTATATGTGCCAGGGAAAGATGCCGCAGTCTGTGCGTGAACGGTATGTGAAAATGAAAGAAAACCCGGAACATCCGGACAATCTTGATCTGCTGATTCAAAATTTTGACCGTGCTTTGTCACACCCGGACAGCGAAGATTTGGAAAGACTGAAAAAGTCATTATGAGATAGAAAAATAATCAGATAAGAGCAAAATTCGCGAAATGATTGCAATGGATCGTCAAATGGAATAGAATGGAGAGAAAAAAGAAAGGTGTGGAAAAGGCAGGGCTGGCAAAGCATATCCGGCAGATGAGGTCATGCAGAAACAAAAACAATGAAAACTACAACAAAACAAACTCATTTATACAGTAACACGGATCTTCGCAAGCTTTTAATTCCGATCATCATTGAACAGTTACTTTCTTCCCTGATGGGAACTGTCGACACGATGATGGTCAGCAATGTCGGGTCTGCCGCAATTTCGGCAGTCTCGTTGGTGGATTCCATTAATATCTTAGTCATTCAGGCGCTTTCTGCGTTGGCGGCAGGAGGAGCGATTCTCTGCTCGCAGTATCTTGGAAGCGAAAAACGGGATGGAGCAATCCGTTCGGCACAGCAGGTGCTTTTTGTTATGACAGTTTTGTCCGTCGCATTATCCGCGGGCTGCCTGATTTTCCGTGTTCCGCTGCTGCGCGTGATTTTCGGGGCAGTGGAAGCGGATGTTATGAAAAATTCACAGGTGTATTTCCTGTTTACGCTGCTGTCATTCCCGTTTATCGGGCTTTACGATGCGGGCGCATCCATTCTGCGGGCGCAGAACAACAGCCGCAGTCCGATGGTGATTTCGGTGATTTCCAACTTTATGAACATCGGCGGAAATGCCATTCTTATTTTCGGCTTCCATATGGGTGTCGAAGGAGCCGCGATTTCGACTTTAATTTCGCGTATTTTCTGTGCGGTTGTCGTACTGTGGAAGCTTCGGGATGAAAGCAAACCGATTTTTGTGAAGCAGTATCTTTCCATTCGGCCGGACTTTGGTTTGATCAAAAAAATACTGTTCATCGGTATTCCATCGGGAATCGAGAACAGTATGTTCCAGTTTGGAAAGCTGGCGATTCAGTCCACTGTGTCCACACTTGGCACGGTTGCCATTGCCGCGCAGGCGATGACGAACATCCTTGAGAACCTGAACGGTGTCGCTGCGATCGGTGTCGGCATCGGACTGATGACGGTAGTCGGTCAGTGTCTCGGCGCGGGCCGGAAGGATGAAGCAATCTACTATATTAAAAAACTGTGCTGGCTGTCAGAAGTGGTTATCGTTGCAAGCTGTCTGCTGGTATTTGTGCTGACAAAACCGATTACGATGATCGGCGGTATGGAGGCAGAGAGTGCAAAGCTCTGCATGCAGATGATGATCTTTATCACGATTGTAAAGCCGCTCTGCTGGGTCATGGCGTTTGTCCCGGGATACGGCATGCGGGCTGCCGGGGATGTAAAATTCTCCATGATCACATCCTGCTGTACGATGTGGCTGTGTCGTGTGAGTCTCTGTATTTACCTGTGCCGCATATGGGGATTCGGCCCGATTGCGGTCTGGATCGGTATGGCGGCAGACTGGAGCCTGCGGTCCATTCTCTTTACCATCCGGTTCAAATCAGGAAAATGGCTGAATCATCATTTGATAGAAGAAAAGAAATAGGAAGTTCGCCACACGCTCTAGACATCTTCTTGCGGTAAAAAGGAAAGCGCATATGCAAGAGAGTCGTTGAGATGAGATTTTTGACCGCGGCTGGAAGCCGTACCGGATCAATCACCTGAGCTGGTGGAAAGAGGAGCTTGCATCCGAAGAAGAGATGGAAGAGGGACGGAACAATCTTGCAGCACACGACAATCGGAATGTAGATGAAAAGAAAATCCTTTTGTATGAACAGATCATTCGGGTTGTGTAGAAACAGGAAGAAAAAACTGGATTTTTCCAGTACCGGATGATAAGATAAAACTGTGTTTCGGGATGGCTTAAACATATGGAGGTGCAGGATGGAACCAATTTATTTGTCAATCCAGCAGAAAGAAACTGGCAGCCGCATCAAATCCCTTCTTCGTGAAAGCGGATACACCGTGAGAGACATTCAGAATGCCATGGGTTTTGAAAATCCACAGGCGGTCTATAAATGGATTTCCGGCAAGTGCCTGCCAAGTCTGGACAACTTTCTCATTTTAAGCAGATTATTAAACACAAGCATCGAAGATATCCTCGTCATTGACGGGGATATTCCTCGTTTCCGAAGCAAATACAGAGAAATTCGAGAAAGATTAAACCGCTGGTATAATGACAAAATCGTTATTTTGTGATACAGTGAAGAAAAAGCAGAAAAAGAACCGGTTAAAAAGGTTTTGGAAAGGGAAAACAGATGTCAGCAGGAATACGTTTTGGCTACCGCAATTTAGAACATACCCCAGAAGCAACGTTTGTCGTCAAACAGCGTGGCTTTGTTTTGATATGTTCAATTGAGAAAAGCGACAGAACGGATTCTGTGGAATATGATACGGGAGGATCAAATTAGACGACCGCATCAGACAACTGGATACGAACGAAGAGGAGCCGCTTATCTTATGTTGAACACATGGGATAGGTGGCTTTTTCTATTTAATTTTTATATCAGAACAAATTGAGAAGGGAGAAACCCGGAATGGATCAGATCGAAATCAAAGGAAAAGTAAATACAGCCATCTGCTATGCCAGGGTCGTAGAGGAGGAAGCCATCGAGCAGATCCGACGCATGTGCGATTATCCGATGACGGAAGGCTCGCGGATCCGCATCATGCCGGATGTGCATGCGGGAAAAGGATGTACGATCGGAACAACGATGACCATCCGCGACAAGGCAGTGCCGAACGTCGTCGGCGTGGACATCGGGTGCGGCATGTACACCGTAAATCTTGGAAGAGCCGAACTTGATTTTGCAAAAATCGACGAGGCGGCACATGTTATCCCGTCCGGCATGAATGTCTGGGATGGGAGACAGGAACGTTTTGACCTGATGACACTTGCCTGCAGCCGGGAATTAAAAGACACAAAACGCCTGGAGCGGTCGCTTGGAACCTTAGGCGGCGGCAACCATTTTATCGAGATCGATGAAGCCGCCGACGGCACAAAATATCTCGTCATCCATTCCGGCTCGCGGAATCTCGGAAAACAGGTGGCAGAGTATTACCAGAATCTGGCAGTGCGGCTGGACCGCGGTTATGACGAGTACCTGGAAAAACGCGAGGAGCTCATACGCACCTACAAAGAGCAGGGCCGCAGAAAGGAAATCCAGGAGGCGTTAAAACAGCTGCAGTGGAAACCGGACGAAGCGCAGATGCCGGAGGATCTCTGCTATCTGACCGGAAAATATCTGGAAGCCTATCTGCACGACGTGGAGATCTGCCAGCAGTTTGCACGCCGGAACCGGGAAAAAATGGCGGAAATCCTGCTGGAACGAACCGGCCTTACCGGCACCGATGCGTTCCACACGATTCATAACTATATCGACACAAACGAGATGATACTCCGAAAAGGCGCAATCGCAGCGCACAAAGGAGAACGAGTGCTGATTCCGATCAATATGCGCGACGGCAGTATTCTCGCCGTCGGGAAAGGAAATCCGGAGTGGAACGATTCTGCCCCGCACGGAGCCGGACGGCTGATGTCGCGCAAAAAAGCGAAGGAAACCCTGGCACTGGAGGAATACCGGAAGAGCATGGAGGGAATCTATACGACTTCCGTCAACGAACATACCCTGGACGAGGCGCCGATGGCGTACAAATCGCTGGATGACATTCTCGATATAGTCCGTGCATCGGTCGATGTCGTGGAGGTGCTGCGTCCCGTTTACAATTTCAAAGCATCAGAATAGAGGCGGAGGAAACCAGTAAAATTCCTCCGCAAGAAGGAGGAAGAAAAAAATGATGGCAATTCCGTCAATTGATATGGAAGCAACAGGAAGAAACATTACAAGACTGCGGCAGCAGGCAGGCCTTACCGTCCGCGACCTGCAGGAAATTTTCGGTTTCACCACCCCGCAGGCAATCTACAAGTGGCAGCACGGCACCGCCATGCCGGCAATCGACAACCTGGTCGTGCTGGCAGCGGTACTGCATGTGTCGATCGATGAGATCGTGATTGTGGAGACAAGAGAGCTTGTGCTTGCGAGTGCATGAAGTCCGGTTCTGATCCGGCGCGCCGGAGCGGCAAAGCCCGAAGGGGGGAAGCAATCCGCCCGGTGCGCAAAAAACGCAGGATTATACCGCAGATTGAATGACAAACCACATACGATGAGATATAATAAAGACATAACAAGGGCAGGTAAGCCTAGCGGCGAAGGCGGCGGATTGTAAATCCGTTACAATAGAACACCGTTGGTTCGAGTCCAACTCTGCCCATGCAAACCGGTCGCGGAAAGTCTCCACCGGCTCCGTTGACTTTATATGTGCAAACTGATAAGATACTCATAAGTATGTTCTTATGGGTATCTTATTTTTGTATTTCAAAAAGAAAAAGGGGAAATTAAATAATGACAAAAAAGAAAATCATTGGCCTTTGCATCGGCGCTGTCGTTCTTGCCGTGGCTGCGGCCGGTGTGAAGGAAGGCAGCTGGCTGATGAAGCATCGCCGGATGCAGAATGAGTTTACGCATGAGATGAATGCATTCACGACCAAAACAAACGCTGAGCTGATCCAGCCGACGATTGTTGCGGAGGATGATATCTACGGCTGGTTTTTCCATGAGGAAGATGACGGGCTGTACATGAATCTCTATTACCAGTGTGAGGGTTCCTGCGGGGAATATTTTGCGGATATTACCGTGACGGATAGTGAGACCGGAAAGCTCTACTACAGCAGTGAAGCAGAAAATGAAGCGGCAGAATAGGAGGAGCGATGGCCGAAAAACAAAGCAAAAATAAATGGCACACACCGGCGGAGCGGATTATGATGCTGGGATTTGCGGCGGTAATCCTGCTGGGAACGATTCTTCTTTGCCTGCCGGTTTCTGCGGCGGACGGAAAAAGCGTTTACTGGCTCGACGCCCTGTTTACCGCAACGACATCTGTCTGCGTGACGGGCCTTGTCACCGTTCCGACGGCGACGACATGGAGTACCTTTGGAAAAATTGTGATCCTCGGGTTGATTCAGTTCGGAGGTCTTGGCATCATGGCGTGCCTGACGATGGTGTTTCTGATCCTGCGCCGGAAAATCAGTCTGCAGAGCCGTAAACTGATCCAGGACACTTACAATCTGCCGGTTTTAAAGGGCAGCGTCGGTATTGTGCGGAAGCTGCTGATCGGCACGGCGGCGGTGGAGCTGGCGGGAGCCTTTTTCTACAGCTTCTGGTTTGTGCCGGAATACGGTTTCTGGAAGGGAATCGGCTACAGCCTGTTCCACTCCGTATCCGCCTTCTGCAACGCCGGAATTGACCTCGTCGGGGAATCCTCGTTCGCCCCGTTTGTGACGAATCCTCTCATCAACTTTACGACGATGGGCCTGATTCTCTTAAGCGGCCTTGGCTTTCCGGTCTGGTGGGAAGTGCTGGAGCGCGTGCAGGATCTTGTAAAAGGAAAACGGACCCGGAAAAACTTCGTGCGCAGCTTCACGCTCCACACCAAACTGGTTCTGACGACAACCGTCATTCTTCTGTTCGGCGGGGCGCTTCTGATCCTCGCGCTGGACTGGAACAACGCATCCTCGCTTGGCAGCTTAAAACCGGCGCAGAAGGCTATGGCGGCCTTCTTCCAGTCCGTGACGACGCGAACCGCCGGCTTTGAGACGATCCCGCAGGCAAACTTCTCGGACGGCTCCGCGATGGTAAGTATGATCCTCATGTTCATCGGCGGCTCTCCGATGGGAACGGCGGGCGGTGTCAAGACGACGACTGTTGCGATTCTGCTCGTGGTCGTCGCATCCTACATCCGCGGCGATTCCGACACCGTGGTCTGGGGACGGAAGGTCATGGAAGAAAACATCCGCACCGCGGTCGTTATTTTCTTCTTCGCACTGACGATGGCATTCACCGCGACGGTGCTTCTGATCTCTGTCACCGGAAGTCCTCTGCTGGACTGCCTGTATGAGATTGTTTCCGCTGTGGCAACCGTGGGACTGACGCGGTCGCTTACGCCGACCCTTCCGGCGGCGGGAAAAATCATCGTAATTCTGGTCATGTTCATGGGACGTCTTGGACCGGTTACGCTGGCCATTGCACTGCGGCGGAGAAGCGGAAGAAAAGATGTGGATATCCAGCGCCCGGAACAGCGGGTGCTGATTGGATAAAAGAGGAGAAAAAACATGAGTAAACAATACGCAGTCATCGGACTTGGAAAATTCGGCTTCGCCGTGGCGACGACACTGGCGCAGGCAGGAAAAGAAGTGCTCGCGGTCGATAAAGACCCGGAGCTGGTACAGGAGATCGCCGATCTCGTCACATATGCGGCGCGCGCGGACATCACCGACAGCCGTGTTTTTGCATCGCTTGGCATCAGCAACATGGATGTCGTGATCGTCGGCATCGCTGAAAATATGGAGTCGAGCATCCTCGCCACCCTGCAGGCAAAAGAGGCGGGCGTGCCGCTCGTCATCGCAAAGTGCATGAGCCAGATGCATGCCAATATTTTGAAAAAAGTCGGCGCGGACCGCGTCGTGATGGCGGAGAGTGAGACGGGCATCCGCCTCGGAAAAAGCCTGATTTCCGGCGGCTTCCAGGACTTCTTCATGCTGTCGGATTCGTTCTCCATGGTAGAGCTTCCCGTGCCGGAAGCGTGGACGGGGCATAACCTCGAGGAGCTGGATCTGCGGAAGAAATACAGTATCAACGTAATCGCCGTCAAGGACGGGGAAGACATCCGTGTCACGGTCAATCCGAAGACGCTGCTCCGCGCAGAGGAAGTGCTGATTCTGATCGGCGAAAACAAAGAACTTGCCAAATTGATGAAAAACAGGAAATGAGGGGACCATTCATGATTACAAGCAGCAGCAATGCACAGGTAAAAAACATTATTGCGCTGAACAAAAAAGCAAAAGAACGCCGGGAGCAGGACGTTTTCGTGGCGGAGGGCTGGAAAATGTTCCAGGAAGCGCCGCGGGAATGGCTGAAAAAAGTATATGTGTCCAAGAGCGGCAGCAAAACGCATGAAATGATATCCGACGGGACAGAATACGAAGTAGTGGACGACCGCGTGTTCCAGTCCATGTGCGACACGAAGACGCCGCAGGGTGTTTTAAGTGTGATCCGCATGCCGCATTACACCGAAGAGGAGGTGATGGACAACGGAAAGACACCGCTTCTGATGGTACTTGAGGATCTGCAGGACCCTGGAAATGTCGGAACAATCATCCGCACCGCAGAGGGCGCAGGAGTCACCGGCATCATCATGAGCCGCGGTACCGCGGATATCTTCAATCCGAAAACGATCCGCTCGACGATGGGCTCGATCTACCGTATGCCGTTTCTGATCGTCGACGATGCGGTCGGATTTGTAAAAGGCTTAAAAGCGCGGAAGATCTGTACGTACGCGGCACATCTGCACGGCGTGCATTCCTACCGCGAGGAGGATTACACAAAAGGAACGGCATTCCTGATCGGAAATGAGGGAAACGGCCTGACCGACGCAATGGCAGAGGCCGCCGAGTGCCTGATCCGTATTCCGATGGAAGGAAAAGTGGAGTCGTTAAACGCAGCGATTGCATCCGCCGTTCTGATGTATGAGGCACATGGCCAGCGTGCATAAAAGATACCTTCGATTGCGTTACCGGTTTTCTTACATTTCTCTTAACCTGCCGGAAACCCACTCGACAGAACCGGTATTTTGAGCTAAAATAGAAAGAGCAGAGTCCGGGCTGAATTTCTGTCAGTCCGGTAAAACTGTAATATTTGCCAGAAAAGCAAAAGCTGTTTTGGGAGGAAGGAAAAATGAGTGAGAAAAAAAACATCAGTAAAAAGGAGCTCCGAAGAAGAAAGCGGAAGCGTGCGCTGATGATCAAAACAGGAATTCTATGTGTTCTGCTTGTCATCTTCGGCATTGGAATCTGGGCTTTGGCCGGAGGAACAGAAAAAATCCAGCAGAAAGCACAGGAAAAAGAGGATCAGAAAACAGCAGAGGTGGACGGTTCCGTATCGTCGGACAGCACGGGAAGTGCTGAAGCGCCGACAACGAAAGCACAGATTATGGCGGAAGCCGATGCACTTGCGCAGACATACGATTACGATGGAGCCATTGAAAAGCTCCAGAGCGTAGAGGGCGCAGCGACCGACGCGGATATCATCACAAAAGTAGCAGAGTACACCAGCACGAGAGATGCCTGTGTGCGCGTCAACGTCAACGAAGTAACCCACATTTTCTATCATTCTCTTGTAGTCGATCCGCAGAAAGCGTTCTATCAGGACAACGCACAGACCGCAGGCTTCTGCCAGTGGATGACCACCGTGGATGAGTTCAACGCGATTACCCAGCAGATGTACGACAGAGGATATGTCATGGTTTCGATCAACGATCTCGTGAAAAAGACCGTAGATGATGACGGAACCGTTCATTACGAGGAAGGGGACATTTACCTGCCGGAGGGCAAGAAAGCATTCGTTCTTTCTCTGGATGACCTTTCCTATTACCACTCTTACGACGGACGCGGCATTGCCAGCAAGATGGTAGTCGGCGACGACGGAAAACCGACCTGCGAATACATTCAGGATGACGGAACTGTTGTGACCGGTGCTTACGACTGCATCCCGCTGATGGATCAGTTTATCGAAGCGCATCCGGATGCCGTATACCACAATGCGCGCGGAACCGTAGCACTGACCGGCTACGATGGAATCCTCGGATACCGCACCGACGGTGATTACAAGACGAGAGAAAATCTGACGGATGATCAGGTAGCATGGCTTGATGCACACCCGGATTTCGACTGGGATAAAGAGTGCGAGGAGGCGAAAAAAGTAGCCGATGCGATCAAAGCAGACGGCTGGACATTCGCAAGCCATACCTGGGGCCATATCCGTGTCGGCGACAAACCGATCGAGACGATCCAGGCGGATACCGAGAAATGGCTGACGTATGTTGCACCGCTCATCGGCGGAAGCGATATCATCATCTTTGCACATGGACAGGATCTTTCCGACTGGCACGATTACACGATGGACAATGAGAAGTTTGCTTACTTAAAGAGTCAGGGCTTCAACATCTACTGCAACGTAGATTCCTCCCAGTATTTCGTTCAGGTAAGAGACAATTACCTGCGTATGGGACGAAGAAACCTGGATGGATACCGTCTGTACCAGAACCTCTACGGAGGCGGCGAGGACAGAACAAGCGATCTGTTTGATTCTGCCTCTGTTATTGATCCGCAGCGGCCGACAGATCCATCTCTTTACAATTTAGGTTAAAGAATTTTGAAAATGAAAAAGATCTCACAGAACTTTCTATTATTTATAGAAGAAAGTCTGTGGGATCTTTTTTTCAGCAGGGCGAACCGTTTACAGATATTTTTCTACGAGCGGAAACGGCAGAGGCCCGAGACGGAGCAGTTTTTCATGGAAACCGATCAATGAGAATGAGTCACCTTCCTGTTCCTGCACTTCCGAGAGGAGCTGTGAAAACGAGAGCGATCCGACACAGTATTTCAGATAGTTCGCCGGTGTCTCGAGAATATACTGATATAAAGAGGCAGCGGCCGACGCATCCGTGATGCCGAACTGCGCCAGAAAGGCTGACGCATCCGAGAGGAGCCATCCCTGGCTGTGGATTCCGAGATCCAGCAGCGAGCAGAGGGTAAGATGCACCGAGCGGTTCAGATACCAGAGACGGCAGAGCGCCTGCGTGTTTGCATCGAGATTACGTGCGGCGTAGCGGCAGGCATATGATTCAACGTAGGTTGCCCATCCTTCCACATAACCCGACGGCGCGTAGAGATGGCGGATCAGAAGCGGGTCGGAGCGCGAGAACGAGACGGTCTGGTACAGATGGCCGGGAAAGCCCTCGTGGGCAAGTGTGGAATACAGTTCGATGCCGGTCATCTCATCCGCGGGATTCAGGTAAATGGAGTTGGGTGAATTGATATCGGCGGGCGGTGTGAGATAAAAGGCGGGGCTTAAAAAATCCTTGAGGGAGTCATCCACGGTCTTTACTTCGTATGCGATACCCGAAAGAACGGGAAAATCTTCAGAAACGGCATTCTGCAGATCGGCAAGCATTTCCTCCGGCGTGGAGAACGGCAGCACGAGCGCCTGCTCGGAGAGGGAGAGCGACGGATTCTGATCGAGAATGATCTGCATTTCGGCACACTGGTCCGCAAGCTGCTGTGTTAAAAGGCGGGTCAGCTCCTCCGGTGAAGCATCAACACCGACGCGGCTGCGGAGAAGATACGCATAGTAGGAAAGTCCGTCTTCCTGCCGGGAAAGACCACCGGCGTTCTGTGTTCCTTTGCCGCGGAGTGAAGAAAGCGCATCGGAAAGAGAGCGGTAGGCGGGAAAAACACAGGAGGTAAGGAGTTTTTCATGCGTCTGCAGACAGAGATTCCTTTCCACCTCAGAAAACAGTGAAGACGCCTGCAGTTTATTCTGAAAAACGGTGTGGAGCAGATGGATTTCCGGTGTATCCGCGTCGGCGAGAAAAGCACTGCACTGGTGGATAATGCCATCGACCGCAAGGTCATTCTGAAACACGCCCTGCCGGGATTTTTCCTGTTCGAGTGCGATGAGGTCGGAGAAATAGCGCGGGAGATCCTGCAGAAGATGGAGGTAGTCGGCGATATCCTGCTGTGTGCGGAACGGGTACTCTGCGAGCAGAATGGGAAGCTGTGCCTGAATCCCGAGCGACGGACCGAGCGGTTCCGCAAGAAGGCTGGTGCTGCCCGGCATTTTCTCGCAGTCCAGCTCGTAGAGCAGAAGATCGAGCGTGATCTGATTTTCCGCGGAGAGGCGGTTGCGATGAAAGGATGTGAGCGTTGTTTCCACACTCTGCAGCAGGGCATCATACGAGGTGCGGTCAGGGATGGAAACCGTGCCGAACGAGGCGGTGCCGGGGGCAATTCCGCGGGAAGCCGGATCGGCGAGGGTATAGTGGAGCGTGATGGCAGAAGAGGTTACCTCGGAGTGGAACCGTTCCTCCACATACGCGGAAAACCGGCGGTTCTCACCAGGGGAAAAGAACGGGGAAAAATACCAGAACAGCAGGGCGAAAAGAAGTCCGCCGCACAGAAGCAGAGGGAACAGGGTGCGGCGGTGCAGAGAAGCTGGTTTCATAGAAGAGGCTCCGGTGCGGACAGTTATCATAAAGTATGTAAAAAATGCTGATTTTATGCGCTTTTTCCGTGGCCTTTCATTTGACTTTCCAAAACGGCTTTGCTATAATCAGAAACGAATGAAATAAGGGACTTTTCAGCGCGGAACGGATTTGAAAAAGAATCCGCGAAGGTAAAAGGGAATCAGGTGGAAATCCTGAGCGATCCGGTCACTGTAAGCAGGGAGTGTTAGCTGCAGAAATGCCATTGTGCGAAACGCATGAGAAGGCGCGGCTGCCGTGAAGATCTGCGAGTCAGGAAACCTGCTGGAAAGGTTAGTGAATCGCTTCCGATGAAAGCATATATTCATGGAAAGATGTACGAAGTAAAATCGGACATCTGCTTTTTTGTCGCCATGCGTCCGAAAAAGAGCTCCGGTGGAGAAACTCTTTTGCAGAAAAAGCAGATGTCTGTTTGTCTTTTCGCAGAAAAAATGTGTCCTCAAAAACAAGATTACTTGCAGGGAGACATCATTGACGGGGACAGGCACCGCCCAGCTGCCTGAAAAAGTCAGACGGAATCCGGAGCAGATGCGCGAAGGAGATCCGAAGAAAAGGAGAAGTTATGAAAGGAAATTCAAGCAAATTTCTGGCACTGCTGCTGTCGGCGTCCATGATCATGAGCCCGACTGCCAGCGTATTAGCAGATACGCAGGAAAAAGCAGCACAGACAGAAAGCAGCGCAGAAGCAGCGCCGCAGAGCGAAGAAACAGCAGAAGCTGCAGAGGCGGAAACCACACCGGCAGAAACGGAGAGCAGTGAGAGTGCAGCCAAGGCTCCGGCAGAGGAGCCAACAGAAGCACCGGCAGCACCAGCTGAGGATCCGACTACAGAAGGATCTGACGAAACCGGAACTGAGACACCGGCAAAAGGTGAGGATGCTTCGGAAGATACAGCAGATGATGCTGAAAAAGACGGCGAAGAGACCGAGGATACCACAGAAAAAGAGCCGGAAGCAGCAGAAGACGAAACTGTGAAAGAGGCAGATGCAGCAAAACCGGCAGAAGAAACAAAGGAGCCGGAGAAAGAAGCCGTAAAAGAAGATGCCGGAAAGACTGCAGAGCAGCCGAAAGCGGAAGAAAAAGCAGCAGTGAAAAAAGAGACATCGAATTACGCGGCAGAAAAGAAAGAGGAAAAAGCAGCAGAGGCAGCAAAACCGGCAGACGGCGAGTATGAGAGTTCTGCAGACACAAGTGGAAGCATGTTCCGCGTGATTTCTTCCAAACTGATTGTAAAAGACGGAAAACTCAAAGCGTCTGTTCTTTTAAGCGGAACGGGATACGATTACCTGTATGCCGGAACAGCAGAGGCAGCCGCAGCAGATGAGCAGAACTGGATTGCGCCGACCGGAAGTGAAACCTATACAGAAAAGGGCGAAGAGAAAACAGGTTATCGTTTTGAACTTCCTGTGGAAGGGCTTGAAAAACCGATGGCTGTTGCCGCACGTTCTGCCAAGAAAAAAACATGGGCAGATAAAACGGTGACGATTCACAGCAGCGAAGCAATTCCGACGGTAACACCGGAACCGACCGAAACGCCGACCCCGAGTGTCACACCAGGCGGGGATGCCTCCGAGACACCGGTCAGCGTAGAAGCACCGGTTGTCAAGGAAAACGGTGATGCATTCAAAATGTTCCTCATTTCCGAGGCAACGATGATTCAGAAAGGCGATAAACTCGTACTGACTCTGAAAACGGACAACAAAAGCTTTGATAAACTGTATCTGGGAAATAACGATGATCTTGCCAAAGCCCCGGTCATTCAGGGAATGCAGGAGGCAAACGGCGGTTTTTCTTTCGCGTTTGAAGTAGATGCTTCGAAAGCGGGCACAACGATTCCGGTCGTTCTTGGAAAAACAGACGGAACCTGGTACAGCAAGCAGCAGCTTTACCTTACCGTTCCGGGAACAAAAACACCAGATACTACACCGACTCCGGAACCGACCGAGACTCCGACCCCGACCGAAACGCCGACCCCGGAACCGTCTAAAGTAGAAAATGGTATCTACAGCGGAACTGCCGAGACCGGCGCAGCGATGTTTAAAGTAGTCGATCTGAAGCTGACCGTAAAAGACGGCGAAATGAAAGCGCTGATTACTTTAAGCGGCGTTGCCTATGACTATCTGTACATGGGAACACCGGAAGAAGCAGCCAAAGCAGACAAGAGTACCTGGATCGCAGGCATTGGCACTGTTACTTATACAACCGAGGATGGCGAGAAAAAAACGGGAATGCAGTACGAAATCCCGGTGGCAGCACTCGATCAGCCGCTTGCGGTTGCATCTCATTCTGAAAAAAGGGATGCATGGTATGCAAGAACCATTACGATCTCCTCAGACAGCCTGAAAAAGACCGGAGATCTGCCGTCGGATGATTCCAACGATCCGAAACCAACCCTCGTTCCGACCAAGACCCCAACCGTATCTCCATCTGAGACACCGGTTGTAAAACCGACCAGCACCCCGACTCCGGCACCGACCCAGAAACCGGCAGATACCAAACCGGAGCAGGAATCCAAATATGAGTCTGACTTAAGCGGCGGCACATCCAAAGTAGACAGTGCAACCACACTGGCAGACGGTGTTTACACACCAGACGGATTCTCCTTCTCCGGCGGATCCGGAAAGGTAACCATCTCCTGCAGCAAGATTACTGTAACGAACGGACAGGCTTATGCAACGATCGCATTCAGCAGTCCGTACTACGGATATGTAAAAGCAAACGGAAATAAATACATGGCAAATGTCAGCGGCGGAAGCAGCATCTTCACCATTCCGGTTGAGCTGAACAAGAACAATACCATCATCGGTATGACCACCAGAATGTCCGTTGCCCATGAGATTTCCTACAACATCTTCATCTCCCTGGCAGCAGCAAAGAAGGGCGGCAGCACTTCTTCCAGCACAGGATTTGTAAAAGCAGACGGAACAACCTCCACGATCAGCACCGATAACTCCAAGCTGGATACCACCGCTCCAGAGATCATGGGACTGGAATACAAAGCAGAGACAAAACTTGCTTACGCAGAGTACTTCAAGATGTATCATTACGATGAAGGCATCACCCTGCTGGAGATCGATATGACAAAAGATACCGAGCGTGATCCGGAGAAACAGACCGAGGACGACAAGAAAGCAGAAGATACCGATACCGCAGCAGCAGAGGATACCGCAGCAGCAACCGACGAGGAAGAAGCGGCAGCAGCATCCGATTCCAAAAAGACCAGCACTGAGAAAGCGAAAGATCTGACCGAAAAGACAAAAGAGCTGTACGAAGGCAATGTTGTCAAATATCTGATTGTTCCGAAAGATGTTGAGATTCCGGCAGGACTGGACAAAGATATGATCGTGATCCAGCTTCCGGTTGAGAAAACATACGTAGCATCTGAGGATGCCCTGAAACTTCTCGATGAGCAGTTAGACGCAGCAGAGAGCATCAAAGCAGTCGGCATGGAGCAGAAAGACTGCCAGATCGAAAACATTGCAAAAGCAATGGAAGACAAAAAAATCTCCTTCGACGGAGCATTCGATGATCTGGACTACAAAGCTCTGGTAAAAGACGAAATCGACTTTGCAATTCTTCCGTCTGAGTTCCTTCCGGGAAATGCAAAAGATGAGGAAGATGCTGATGCAGCCGACGAGACCGCAGATACCAAAGCTGAGGATCAGAAGGACGATAAAGACGATAAGACAACGGATGAGAAAGCAGACGAAGACAAGACTCCGGAAGAACTTCTGAAAGAGGAAAATGAGCGTCTGTCCGACACCGCAGAGCGTCTGGCAACCCTGACCATTCCGATGCTGGTTGACCGTTCCGCAGACGAGAGGACCGATCTTGCGAAAGCAGAGTGGCTGAAAGTCTACGGCGTGATCTTCGGATGCGAGGATCAGGCAAACGAGCTGTTCCAGCAGATGGTAAAGGCAGAAGAGAATAAATAAGTACAATAATTTGCAGCAAAAAATGAGAAAGGGCTGCTGCCGTATGGCAGCGGCTTTTTCTTTAAGAAAGGAATATCAAATGACAGGAAAAAACGAAAGAAAGCTGAAAAAATGGGCTGCACTTTTTCTTGCAGCAGCGATGTCACTGACGGCCTGCGGCAGCACCGCATCAACGGGAAGCAGCACATCGTCCGCGTCGGGCACTTCGGCAGTTTCTCAGAGCAGCACATCCACAGCATCCGCAGCAGACGTTTCCGAAAGCCAGACGGAGAGCACATCCGTCTCGGAAAGTACGGCTGAAAGTGAAAGCACCTCCGAAGCCACTGCTGCGAGCAGCACCTCCGGGAGTGATACCGCATCCGCGGATGGTTTCGCAACGACAGACGATGTCAGCGACGCACCGGACATCACCGGAATCACCATCGAGAGCAAGATGGTCCTGAATTACGCCGAGTGCTTTAACGTATACTACTGCACAGACGGCTATAAACTGATCGATGTCAAAGACGGCGCGCAGTATCTGCTCGTCCCGGACGGAAAAGAGGCGCCGGATGACCTCGATTCCGACGTAATTGTAATCCATCAGCCGCTGGAACGCATCTACATGGCAGCAACCTCTCCGATGGCGCTGTTCGATGCCATCGACTCCCTCGATACGATTCGTCTCTCCGGTGAAACCGCAGACAACTGGTACGTACAGGATGCCGTTGACGCGATGAATGCCGGAACGATGATCTTCGCCGGAAAATACAGTGAGCCGGATTACGAACTTCTGGTCAGTGAGAACTGTGATCTGGCCATTGAATCCACGATGATCCTCCATTCCCCGAAGGTACAGGAGATGATCGAGATGCTCGATATTCCGGTCTTCATCGACCGTTCCAGCTACGAATCCCAGCCTCTTGGCAGAACCGAATGGATCAAACTCTACGGTGCCATGCTGGACAAAGAGGAGGAGGCAGCCGACTTCTTTGCAAGTCAGGCAAGTGTTGTGGAAAATCTGAAGGATTTCCAGAATACCGAAAAAACGGTCGTTTTCTTCTATATTAATACGAGCGGAGCTGCCGTTGTGCGGAACCCGGAGGACTATATTTCCAACATGATCGAGCTTGGCGGTGCGCGCAACGCCTTCCGTGATCTCCAGGACGACAGCGGAAAAACATCCGTGCCGATCACGATGGAGCAGTTCTACGATACGGCCGAAGATGCGGACTACCTGATCTACAACGCAAGCATCGATTCCACCGTCAAAACCCTGGACGACCTGCTGGCAAAGGATTCTATGTTTGCCGATTACAAAGCAGTCAAAGAGGGCAATGTCTGGACAACCGAGAAATCGATGTATCAGGCAACCGATAAAATTGCACAGTTTACCAACGACATTAACCTTCTGGTAACGGGCGGCGATCCGGATCAGATGGTATTCTTAAGAAAATTATCCTGATGGAGGAACGTATGTCAGAGAAAAAAAATATGACAGGAAAAGAGAACAGTTTCCATATGGAAAACTTCCGGCGCCGTTCGCGGTATGCCGCTGTGTTTCTGGTGCTGATTCTGGCGTTCGCTGCCATCACCGTGCTGAATATCAATTCCGGAAACGTAAATATTTCGATTCCGGAAATTTTCCGGATTCTGCTGCGGCGGACCGGAGAGGGGAAAGAGTACAATATTATCTGGAAAATCCGCCTTCCGCGTATTCTGATGGCGGCAATCCTGGGCGGTGCTCTGTCCCTGTCGGGCTTCCTTTTACAGACTTTCTTTGAAAACCCGATTGCCGGTCCGTTTGTTCTTGGAATTTCCTCGGGAGCCAAAATGGTCGTGGCGCTGACCATGATCTTTTATCTGGAGTGGGCGCGCAATATCACATCTTACACGATGATTGTTGCAGCATTCTTAGGATCCCTTCTCTCCGTCGGCTTCATTCTGCTGATGTCCCGACGGATCAAAAATATGGCAGGACTTCTCGTCGGCGGTATTATGATCGGTTACATCTGCTCGGCGGTCACGGATTTTGTTGTCACTTTCGCGGAGGATTCCGATATCGTCAACCTCCACGGCTGGTCACAGGGAAGCTTCTCCGGCATGAGCTGGAGCAACGTAGCGATCTCTGCGGCTGTGATCGGCATCACCTTTGTCATCACGTTCCTGATGGCAAAACCGATCGGTGCATACCAGCTCGGTGAGGCGTATGCGCAGAGCATGGGTGTCAACATCAAAGTATTCCGCATCGCGCTGATTCTGCTTTCGAGTATTCTCTCCGCATGCGTCACCGCATTTGCCGGTCCGATTTCGTTTGTCGGCATTGCCGTCCCGTTCCTCGTTAAACAGAGCCTCGGCACATCGCGTCCGCTCGTCGTAATCCCGGGAACGTTCCTCGGCGGAGCCGTCTTCTGTATGATGTGCGACCTGATCGCGCGTATGGCGTTTGCACCGCTGGAGCTGTCCATCAGTACGGTCACATCGATCTTTGGTGCGCCGGTCGTCATTTTCATGATGCTGCGCCGGAAAAGGGGGTAAGAGAATATGAATGAATATTATTTTCATCTGGACCACCTGACGGTCGGCTATGATAAGAAGCCGCTGATCAAAGATATCTGCATCGGCATCGAAAAAGGCGAGATCGTTACGCTGATCGGACCGAACGGTTCCGGTAAATCAACGATTCTGAAAAGCATCACCCGCCAGTTAAAGCTGGTCGGTGGAAATGTGGAGTTTGACGGGAAAAACCTGCATGAGCTTTCGTTCCGCGAGTTGTCCACGAAGATGGCCGTTGTGCTGACGGAGCGCATGAAGCCGGAGCTGATGACCTGCCACGATATCGTGGCAACGGGCCGCTATCCGTACACCGGACGGCTCGGCATGCTGACCCGCGAGGATGAGGAGAAGGTCGAGAAGGCGATGCGCGCCGTTCATGCCGAAGAACTCGGCGGCCGCGATTTCAACGCTATCAGCGACGGCCAGCGCCAGAGAGTGCTTCTTGCGCGTGCGATCTGTCAGGAGCCGGAGGTCATCATCCTCGACGAGCCGACTTCTTTCCTCGATATCCGCCACAAGCTGGAACTGCTCGCGATTCTGCGCCGCATGGCAAAGGAGAAGGGCATCACCGTCATCATGTCGCTGCATGAGATCGATCTGGCACAGAAAATTTCAGATAAGATCATCTGCGTCAAGGGCGATGCTATTTCCCATTTCGGCGCACCGGAGACAATTTTCCGCGAGGATATCATCCGCGAACTGTACGAGATTGACAATGGTTCGTTTGACCCGTGCTTCGGAAGCATCGAGCTGCCACGGCCGGAGGGAACACCGCGCGTCTTTGTCCTCGCAGGCGGCGGAACGGGAATCCCGGTGTTCCGGAAACTGCAGAAGGAAAATGTCCCGTTTGCGGCAGGCGTCCTGTATACGAACGATATCGATTACCAGCTCGCCCGCATTCTGGCGATGGAGACGGTAACCGAAGTACCGTTCCAGGAGATCAGCGACGAGGCATTTGCCCGTGCCTGCGAGCTGATGAAGAGCTGTGAACGTGTCATCGACACCGGCGTCCCGGTGGGCATGTGCAACCGCCGGATCGAAGAGCTGAGGGCAGAAGCAAAGCGGCTTGGAAAGCTGGCAGAGTAAAACAAAGAAAAATCCAATCAAAATCTCCTGTCTGGGAACGAAACAATTGTTTTCTGAACAGGAGATTTTCTTTTTGCAGCCATTGTAAAAACAGCAAAAGAACACGAAAAATGTAATATTAAATTGTACGAAAAATTCACACAATTAAAGTCAAAAACCAACAGAGATTGACACTTAAAAAGTCAAGTGCTTTGTAAAATCTTTTGGCGAAATAACGGTTTTCTCTGTTATGACCAAAACACGCGTTCTGATTTCGCAAGATTTAAACACATGCTTTCCACACCGTTTTTTGTGGATAATGTGGATAACTCGGTGTATAACTTGTTTTTAGGAATGTTTTCGGTGGTTAACTATGTGGATAACTTGTGGACGAGATGTTTATAAAATTGGCCCGTGTGGAAAAACCCCGGTTTCTTTGTGCAATTTCGACAAAAAGAGGTTTTAAAGTTTTGCACGACTGACATGAAAGGTTTTTCAGATTTCAGAGAATACGGGAAAACAAAAAAAGCAGGCAGTTCTCCGTACAATACGAAGAATGCCTGCTTTTGCTGTATTCTATTTGAAAGAAGCCATCAGTGGCTGATCAGATATTTCTCTACCGAAGTCACACAGTTCGCGCCGTCGGCGGCTGCCGTGATGATTTGACGGAGCTGCTTCGTGCGGACATCGCCTGCGGCGAACACGCCCGGCACGCTCGTCACACCGTCTTCGCCGGCTTTGATGTAGCCAGCCTCATCGGTTTCTACGGTGCCTGCGATCAGTGCGGAGACCGGAACGATGCCGACGGCAATAAACACGCCGTCTACCGTGATCACACCGGCTTCCCCTGCCTTTTTGTTCGTTACCTTCACGCCGGACACCATCTCGTTTCCCTCGATGGAATCCACAACCGTATCCCACACCATTTCCACATTCGGCAGTGCCAGCAGTGCATCCTGGAGAACACCGGCTGCCCGCAGTTCATCGCGGCGGTGGATCACGTAAACCTTTTTGCACGTTCTGGCAAGGAAAATCGCATCCTCCACGGCGACATCGCCGCCGCCGATAACGGCAACGGTTTTGTCTTTGAAAAATGCGCCGTCACACGTTGCACAGTAAGAGACGCCCATGCCGGAGAGCTCCTTTTCACCAGGTACATTTAACGCGCGGTGCTCCGCACCGGTTGCAAGAATGACCGTTTTGGCATGATACTCATTTTTTCTCGTGCGGACAATCTTGATCTCTTCGTCAAGAACAAGCTCCTTCACACGCTCGCGGGAAAATTCCGCGCCCATTTTTTCAGCGTGTGCGCGCAGCGTGCTTCCGAGATCCATGCCGCTGATGCCCGGAAGGCCGGGATAGTTGTCTACTTCATAGGTATTCAGCACCTGGCCGCCGCTTGCAAAGTTTGCCTCAATCGTAAGAGAGGAGAGCTTTGCGCGTTTCGCATAAATCGCGGCAGAAAGACCCGCCGGGCCGGAGCCGATGATGATAACATCGTATAAGTTTTCCATAAAAATCCTCGTTTTCGTCTGTAGTAAGCTGCCATGCAGCCATTTTTCTGAAAGTATCGTTACGGAGCCGGTGTTTCGGACGGTTCCTGACTGTCGGAAACGGAAGATGAATCTTCCGCGGAAGTTTTTTCAGCTTCTTCTTCCGGCGCTTCCGGCTGGTTGTGAACCACCTTGATGCTGCGTACCAGCTTCAGATCGTTGTCGATGCCGACTTCAGTGTAGTCCAGCTTTTCGTCATCACTATAGAATGTGTAGAGTGTCAGGTTACTATCCTCTTTTTCCGTTTTTTCTGATTTGGCATCCCCTGCCTTCGCCAGAAAATCGCTCTCGGAAGTGCCGAGCGTGATGCCGTTTGTGATTGAAATCGGAATCTTTGTCGTATCGAGATCGCCGTACAGCGAAGTAACGAAACAGTTGCGCACTGTCGTCGCCTCCGCGCCGTAATTATGTACGGTGCAGTAAAGCTTCTGACCGCCCTTTTCCAGCGTGACGTAGCCGTATTTTCCGTTTAAAACGGCCGTATCGGACTCTTTTGTATTGACGGTCCAGTCGTGGTCCAGAAGTTCACTGACCGGAACGGGAAGATGATAGAGTACATCGTCAAAGCGGACGGTCCAGTCGTTGATTTCACTGCTGTCGGCTTCCGGTGCCTGGTAGGCCTCCACTTCCGGTGTTGTGGCATCGCTGACACCATCGAGCGCTTCTGCATCAGCCGTGGTCGTAAAGTTCTGCATATCGAGGGAATACAGAATTCCCGTTTCGTTATCGAAGCCGAGCGTGATCGTCTGGTACAGCCCGTACTCATACGTGAACTGCACAGAGGTATCGGCCTCATAACGGTCCTTTGGCACACCGTAGATGCTTTCCACATCCTCCATCAGCGACTGCTGCAGGGTGACGCCGTTCGGCAGGCCGACATAGATATTCTGGCCCTCAGCGGTCGAGGTATCGATGTGAATGCCTCCGATCAGGCATTCCGCCACTGGCTTTGCCGTGGTGTCCGGATTGGCAATATCGACGGTAATCTGGTTTCCGTCCTTTTCAAAGCTTTCGCCCTCTGAGAAGGATTCCGGCTGGATTTCCTTTGTGTCGTCGCCGCTGTAGACCCAGCCAAGCGCTGTAAAATCCGCGTAGGATTCCGGAATTTCGTATGTATCGCCCCAGATGGCAAGCTGAAAACTGTTCAGGTTCTTCGAGAGATCCACATCGTATTCCGGAATCTCGTCGGAATCGCCGGAGGCCGCCAGATTGTCTTCGGGGTCGTCATCGTCGGTACTCTGACTGATGGTTGTGATCGGAATCGTTTCTGTTTTCTTTCCGCAGCCGCTCGTTCCCACGAGGAAAGCGGCAAATACTGCTGTTAAAACCCAACGGTATTTTTTCATCCAAACCTCCTCATAATAAATGGTTAAAAATATTTGAAAGTTACTTCATGTAAGTAACGATATCAGTTCCCCCTATTCTATCACATTCCGCTTCGTTTTCCAATGTCTGAAGCGGATTTGAGAAAAATGGTTTTTCAAAAGCGCGGTACGGAATACATATTTAGTAAGGAACTGGAAAGGGCAGAAGTCTGGGAGGAGGCTGTGTATGCGTTTTACAAAAATGCAGGGCTGCGGAAATGATTATATCTATGTAAATGCCATGGAGGAGCGGGTGGAGAGTCCGGGACGGCTGGCAAAAGCGGTAAGTGACCGCCATTTCGGCATCGGCGCGGACGGGCTGATTCTGATCGGGGCATCCAAAACAGCAGATTTTTCGATGGAAATGTACAACGCCGACGGCTCGAAGGGCGCGATGTGCGGCAACGGCATCCGCTGTGTGGGAAAATACGTGTACGAGCATGGGTTGACGAGAAAAACGACGCTGACTATCGAAACCGGCAGCGGAAACCGTGTGATTCATCTGCAGACGGGGGAGAATCCGAATGAGATCTGTCAGGTGACAGTGGAGATGGGAACGCCGGAATTCCGCGCCGCACAGATCCCCGTTGTTTCTCTGGGGGAATATGTGCTGGAGCATAAAATTACCGTGTGCGGGGAAAATTATACGATGACCTGCCTTTCGATGGGAAATCCGCATGCGGTGATTCCGGTGGAAGATGTGGAAAAAATATCCATTGCAAAGACCGGTTCCGCTTTTGAACACCTTTCCTGCTTCCCGGACCGTATCAATACAGAGTTTATCCAGACTTTAGATCAACACACAATAAAAATGAGAGTCTGGGAACGTGGGAGCGGTGAAACGCTGTCCTGCGGAACGGGAGCGTGTGCGGCAGCCGTCGCGGCGATGCTTTCCGGCTGTGTTTCGGAGGGAGAAACTGCCGTAGAACTGCGCGGCGGCAGGCTTTTCGTTACATGGGACCGGACGAAAAATAAGGTCCTTCTGACCGGCCCGGCCGAGACCGTTTTTGAAGGAACGCTTGCAGAACGAATTTGAAAAATGCAGATTTCTGTCTGCACGAAAGAGCAGTATGCAATATTCTGAAAATAAAAACTTACAGGAAATGCCTTTTCTTTTCAAAAGAAACATGCTACAATATGTGGTACCCGCTACAAGAAAAGGGTGGGGGACACACAAGATATAGTGTTTGATTTGGAGGACACCACAATGGTTTATATTATCAAAAAGGACGGCACCAAAGAAGAATTCGACGCGCAGAAGATCGTCCGTGCCGTAAATAAATCCGCACAGAGAATCCTGTATACCTTCTCACAGCAGGAGATTGACTTTATCTGTAAGTTCGCAACCGAGCACGTATATTCTCTTGGAAAGACCGAAATTCCGATCAGCGATATGCACAATATCGTGGAGGGAGCACTCGAAAAAGTAAACCCGGCTGTGGCAAAAAGCTACCGCGATTACCGCAATTACAAAACTGATTTTATCCATATGATGGACGAGGTCTACACGAAGAGCCAGTCCATCCGCTACATCGGCGACAAGAGCAATGCCAACACTGACAGCGCCCTCGTTGCAACGAAGCGAAGCCTGATTTTCAACGAGCTGAACAAAGAGCTGTACCGCAAGTTCTTCATGAACCGCAACGAGCTGCAGGCCTGTAAGGACGGCTACATCTACATCCACGACCAGTCCGCACGTCTCGATACCATGAACTGCTGTCTGTTCGATGTCGGAAACGTTTTAAAAGGCGGCTTCGAGATGGGAAATGTCTGGTACAACGAGCCGAAGACACTCGACACCGCATTTGATGTCATGGGCGATATCGTCCTCAGCACCGCTGCACAGCAGTACGGCGGCTTTACCGTGCCGGAGGTGGACAAGATCCTTGCTCCGTACGCACAGAAGAGCTACGATTACTACGTAAAAGAGTTCCTGAAATATACCGACGCATCCTGGGAGGGTGCACAGGAGAAAGCCATCGAGTATGCGATCGACAAAGTAAGAAGAGAGTGCGATCAGGGATGGCAGGGAATTGAGTATAAACTGAACACGGTCGGCTCTTCCCGCGGTGATTATCCGTTCGTTACCGTGACCCTCGGCCTTGGAACGAGCATGTTCGAGAAGATGATTTCCATCTCCCTTCTCGAGGTCCACAAAAACGGACAGGGCAAGAAAGGCCACAAAAAGCCGGTGCTCTTCCCGAAAATCGTCTTCTTATATGACAAGGCAATTCACGGAGAGGGCGGCATCGCAGAAGATGTCTTCGAGGCAGGACTTGACTGTTCTTCCAAGACGATGTATCCGGACTGGCTGTCGATGAGCGGCGAGGGCTACATCGCCGAGATGTACAAGAAATACAAGAGAGTCATCAGCCCGATGGGATGCCGTGCTTTCCTTAGCCCGTGGTACGAGCGCGGAGGCATGGAGCCGGCAGATGAGAACGACAAACCGGTCTTTGTCGGACGTTTCAACATCGGAGCCGTTTCCCTTCATCTTCCGATGATCCTGGCAAAATCCCGTTCCGAGAACCGCGATTTCCACGAAGTGCTTGACTTCTACCTCGAGATGATCCGCGATCTGCACAAACGGACCTACGATTACCTCGGCGAGATGCGTGCATCCACGAACCCGCTGGCTTACTGCGAGGGAGGTTTCTACGGCGGCCACTTAAAACCGTCCGACAAGATCCGCCCGCTGTTAAAGCCGATGACCGCATCGTTCGGTATCACGGCGCTGAACGAGCTGCAGGAGCTGTACAACGGAAAATCTCTTGTTGAGGACGGACAGTTCGCACTCGATACGCTGAAATATATCAACGACAAGGTTGCCGAGTTTAAGAAAGAGGACGGCATTCTCTATGCGATCTACGGCACACCGGCAGAATCCCTGTGCGGCCTGCAGATAGAGCAGTTCCGCAAACAGTACGGCATCGTCCGCAACGTTTCGGACCGCCCGTATGTGAGCAACAGTTTCCACTGCCACGTAACCGAGGACATCACCCCGATCCAGAAACAGGATCTCGAGGGACGTTTCTGGGAGCTCTGCAACGGCGGAAAAATCCAGTACGTGCGCTATCCGGTCGGCTACAACAAAGGTGCGATCAAGACCCTGATCGAGCGTGCAATGGAGCTCGGCTACTACGAGGGCGTCAACCTGTCCCTGGCTTACTGCGATGACTGCGGCCACCAGGAACTCGACATGGATGTCTGCCCGGTCTGCGGTTCCAAGAACCTGACAAAGATTGACCGTATGAACGGCTATCTTTCCTACAGCCGTGTCCATGGCGACACCCGTCTGAATGAAGCAAAGATGGCGGAAATTGCAGAGAGAAAATCCATGTAATCATCCATGAAATAATCAATGGAACAATCAATGGAACAATCAATGGAATAATCAAAAGCCTCTGAGAAAAGTCCGGTGTGAATGTGACTTTCCTCAGAGGCTTTTTGGGTATTGCATCCGGTGGAAGCTGCCGGCGGCAGGGACTGCAGATGATGTGAGAATTAATCTTCGACATCGCGGGTAATATTGCGAACCCAGATGTACTTTTTATAATGATGATAAACGGCAGGAAGCTTTACAATTTCATCGAGATTTACAATGCAGTAAACCACCATAACCGGAAGCTTCAGCCAGAATGCGGCAAGAAAGCCAAGCGGTACAGAAAAGCACCACATAGCGCCGATGTTTCCCTGCATATCAAATTTTGCATCGCCTCCGGCACAAAAGATACCGTCGAGAACGGTGGTGTTGACCGATTGTGCCATCAGGTTCAGACCGCAGAAGAGAAGCATGTACTGCAGGTACTCGGCTGCGGTATCGGAAAGTGGGGCAAAATGAACGATGGCTGGGGAAATGAGCATCAGCAGGCCGCCGGTCACAATGCCGATGGCAATGGAGAGATGGCTTAAACGTCCTCCATACTCGCGGGCTTTTTCCAGCTCGTTCGCGCCGAGCAGATTTCCGATCAGAACCCCGGCACCACCGCTCACACCGCGGATCAGGCAGGAGAGGAGGCTCTTGGCAATCGAGGTGATGGAGTTTGCCGCAACGGCATCGCTTCCCATATGTCCCATGATAACGGAGTACAGAACGTAGGCAATTCCCCAGACGAGGGAGGCCGCAAGCACGGGAAGCGTGTAGCGCCAGAAGTCTTCTGAAAGTATTTTCCCTGCGGAAGAGAAGAGGCGGTTCCAGAGAATCCGTACACGCTCCGGTTTCTTTGTCTCGAGATAAGCCCAGATCAGTTCCACAACGCGGGCAGCTACCGTTGCATAAGCTGCTCCGCGGATCCCAAGTGCCGGAGCACCGCAAAGACCGTAGATGAGGATGGCATTTAAAATGATGTTCAGTACAACCGCAGTGGAACTGATGCGGGAGCTGACTGCTGCATGACCGGTGTTTTTCAGCAGAATCAGATAGACCTGCGAAATACCGCAGAGTACGTAGGAGAGTGCAACAGCGCGTAAATACTGGCTTCCGCTTGCAACCAGGGCCACATCATTTGTAAAGATGCGCATCAGTATTTCGGGACAGAAACCGGCAAGGATGGTAAACAGGCCGGAGAACAGCAGGTTGGTGCGAAGTGCGATCGGAATCACTTTTTCGATCGAAGCAGCATCCCGTTTCCCCCAGTACTGCGCTGCCATAATACCGGCGCCCGCCGCGATGCCTGAGATAAAAAGGCTCAAAACAAACTGCACCTGCCCGGCCAGCGAAACCGCCGACAGCGAGGTCTGGTCAATCCATCCCAGCATGATTGCGTCCGTCGCGCTGACGAGAGCCAGCATAAAGTTCTGAATCGCAATCGGGAGGACGAGGAGCTTTAATTTCTGGTAAAATTCATCCTTGAAATTCATTCGTGTTTTCATAAAATTCCCCCAAAATAGTAAGTGATATTAGATGGTATTCTGCTGTATTATAGCGGAAAGAAAATGGGAAAACAATGGCTAAAACAAGCTATTTTCTGGTCAATGTTGACATTCCCTGTATAATATAGAAGAAAAAGAACTTTTCCGGTGCCCGTGTCCGGTACGCCGGAAAGCGGAGAAGAAGTTTGATCAGAAAATCAGGTTTCCTTCAGCAGAAACTCCAGGATTTCTGCTATCAGAATAAATATGCCGGCAGCGGCTGTCTTTATAAAATCCAGAAATCCATGCAGGAGCTGGAGAAGCTTTTGAAAAAGAAAGATAAGAAACGGAAGTAGGTTCGGCTGCCATTGGAGCCGTCGTCGAAACAAACGGAAATATACGAAAAAATTGTGAAATTTAATAGAATTATAAGACCTGTTTTCGCTGTTTTTAACAAAAGTAAAGAAACAGTGAAAAAAAGGTTGCTTTTTTCGGCAGAATCCTTTATAATCTTATTTGTGTTCAGCGAGTGGATCATCCGATGAAACACAGAAAAACAAAAGTAAGCGCCTTTAGCTCAGTTGGTAGAGCAGTAGACTCTTAATCTATTTGTCCAGGGTTCGAGTCCCTGAAGGCGCATCAAAAGCACTGTTTTTGCAGACCTGAGAGCTGCGGGGACGGTGTTTTTCTTGTTTTACGCACAAAAAAACGACAGCGGAGAGATCTTAAAAAAATAGATCTTTTCACTGTCGGTTTTGCATTCCAGGTAAAAAATGTCAATAGTTCTTCAGCCCGTTCGCCGAATCAATAATGATCTGGCAGCCCGGCTGAACATTTTTCAGAATCGTGATCATCTGGTCTTCCGGGACAGAAATGCATCCGCCGGGAAATTCCAGGCTTTCAGCGTTGTCTTCGTCGTGACGAACTGATTGTAGTATCTGGAATTTACATCATCGACCCAGTAATACGTATCATCCACCTGGGTATAGGAAAGTTCCGTTCCGGGATTCGGGAGAATGCCGAAGGCATATGTAAAGCTGAACTGTCCGCGCGGTGTTTTGCGGTTCCATTCGGTAGTTTCGCCTACACAGCCGTATCCGACATAGCCGCTTGTACAAAGATCCTCGTTCCAGGTGCCGTCCGCATCTTTCGTTACCATGGCCACTGTCACACTGGTGCCGCCAGAACTTTTCTTTTCATTTTCAAATCCCCCTTACATGCAGAAATGTTTTTTACAGAAACCGTGCCTCCATCTTACAGATCGGGTTTCCGATTGAGGAAAACTTCTCCTCATATTCCGTCATTACATTTCCTTCTGAGAGAACCACATCGTGGTGCAGATCGTATGTGAATGCAGTGAGTTCCCATCCCTCTGCATTTTTCATCTCCTCAAGAGAGAAGTCAAACAGATCTTTATTATCGGTTTTGAATTCCAGTGTTCCGTCCTTCTTTAAAATCTTCTCATACCGTGCAAGAAACTCATGCGACGTCAGTCTCCGCTTCGCATGGCGGTCCTTCGGCCACGGATCGGAGAAGTTGAGGTAAATGCGGTCCACTTCGCCTTCTGCGAATACTTCCGGAAGCTGGCGCGCGTCCATGCGGATGAAAAACAGGTTTTTAAGTTCTGTTTCTAATTTTTCACGTTTCTGTACCGCGCGGAGCAGTACGCTGTCGTACATCTCAATACCAATGTAGTTGATCTCCGGATGCAGAACCGCCATATCCATCAGGAAGCGTCCTTTTCCCATTCCAACCTCAATATGAATCGGATTTTCATTTCCAAAAATTTCAGCCCACCGTCCCCGGAAGCTCTCCGGCTCCTGCACAACGAACGGACAGGAAGCAATCACATCTTTTGATCCTCTGATATTTCTAAGGCGCATATGCGTAAAATTCCTTTCTTAAGTGATAAATATTAGAATAAAAGCCAATCATATCCAGTATATCATAGCTCCCGAAAAAGCAAAACAGAAAAATCCCGTTTTCAAATTTTCGAAGTTTTCAAAATACTATATACAATATCAACCTGCACATAGCATTTCTTATCAGCAATATGACAATCGGATTGGAACCATATCGAAATCATATGAGGGACCATCTTTTGGCTATTGAGATTGGAAGAAAAAATATGACCCATTGTCTATTTTTAATCAAAAAGTCGATCGAAATCCCACTTTTTTTTACGATTTCAATATGTCAACTTTGGAAAAAAAGGTGTAGAATACTAACAGCAAAGATGCGGGGAGTTTTCCTCGTCTTTGTTGTCTTTTAAATAAATAAGGAGGGAAAGCGATGCTATGGAATCTGTAATTAACAAACTTGCAGAGATCGAAATGGCTGCTACCAAGATTATGCAGGCTGCCGAGAATCAGAAGAAGCTCCAGGATGAGCAGCAGGAAGAGCGGATTGCAAAATTCGATGCAGATCTGGAAGCGGAAACGGCAAAGCGGATTGAAGAGATCACAACAAAACTTCATTCTACTACAGATGCGGATCAGAAAAAGCAGCGGGACTCTGCCGCCGAACTTCTATCTTCACTGGACGCTTATTACGAACAGAATCACGGAACACTGTCCACGCAGATTTACGAAAACATTATAAGGAAGTGAAACGATGAGCGGTCTATTATCCTACAGCGGCCTTACTACAAAGATAAGAGCCATGCAGAGCCATCTTTTAAACGACCAGAATTTTCGGGAAATCGTGGAATTGGAGAGTGTACCGCAGGCAGTTTCTTACCTCAAGCAGCATAAAGGCTATGAGGATCTGTTTGAGGGCTACAACGAAGCTGACCTTCACCGAGGTCAGATCGAGAAAATGCTGCGCCTGACGGTATACCGGGATTTTTCCAAGCTGTACCGTTTTGCAAATGTGGAGCAGAGAAAGTTCCTTGCGCTCTACTTTAAACGATACGAAGTGTCCGTTATCAAAGAATGCCTGAACACGGTATTTGATCACCGTGATGTGGTATTGAACCTGTCCATATTCGACGAGTTCTTTAACAAGCATTCCCAGCTGGACATCAATCTTCTGGCGTCCTCCAGGACGATCGAAGAACTGATTGCGAACCTGAAAGGGACAGAATATTATGCCCCGTTGTCGCAGCTCGCGGATATCGAGCGTCCGACCCTGTTCGACTATGAGATGACCCTGGATCTGTATTACTTTGCACAGATGTGGAAAGACAGATCAAAAGTAGTGACAAAGCGGGATCTGGAAGAGCTGACCGCTGCATGGGGAAGCAAGTTTGACATGCTGAACCTTCAGTGGATCTACCGTTCCAAACGCTATTATCACATGACCAGCGCACAAATCTACGCCCTGCTGATTCCGGTTCATCACCGGCTGAAAAAGGATGTGGTAAAGGCACTGGTAGAAGCCGAGAATATGAGTGCATTTTCCCAGCTGCTGGAACAAACCTATTATGCGAAACGGTATGATTCCTTCAAGGTCGATACGCTGGAATCCATGTATGCAGCCATTATGAAGCACATACTTTCCAGTGAATCCAGACAGGATCCTTATTCCGTTGCCACCATATACTCATACCTCTATCACAAAGAGCACGAGGTAAACCGGCTTATTATTGCACTCGAGTGCGTACGTTACCGTATCAGCGCTGACGAGGCAATGCAGCATATCGCAAAAACTTAATACACGGGGAGGTGTACTCATTGATTGTCAAGATGAAATTTTTGAGCATCACCGGGCCGAAAGCCGACATTGACCGTGTGGTCAACACTTATCTCTCAAAATATGAGATACATCTGGAAAACGCTCTGACGGAGCTGTCTACGATGCAGAATATCACACCGTATATCCAGATCAACCCATACAAAGAGACCTTAAAACAGGCGGAAGATTTTACAGCACTTCTGCCGGAAGAGAAGCGTACCACCACGAAAAGACTTTCCCTGGAAGATGCCATCAACTGTGTCCATGGTTTGGATCACACCCTTGGCCAGTTGAACCAGGAGCGTACAGAACTGGAAGCAAAAAAGAAGGACTTGATGGAAAAAGCACAGAAAATCGAGCCGTTCCAGGATCTGCACTGCAATCTTTCCTCCATTCTGGATTTCCACTTTATCAAATTCAGATTCGGAAAGATCACAAAAGAGTATTACAACAAGTTTGAGAGCTACTGCTATGAGAACAGCGATACGGTATTCTACCGCTGCCATTCCGATGAGCAGTATGTATGGGGTATTTACTTCTGCCCGAGAGATCAGGTCACGAAAGTGGACGCCGTATTCTCATCCCTGCACTTCGAAAGAATCTACGTTCCGGACGAGTACAGCGGAACGCCGGAGGATGCTTACGCAGCACTTCAGGCAGAAATCAAAAAGACAGACGATGCACTCAGCGAGTGCTCACGGAAACTGGCAAAATGCCTTTCGGATTCCGCAGAGGATCTGGTTGCAGCAAAAGAGCAGTTAGAGCAGCTCTCCGGCAACTTTGATGTCCGTCGCCTGGCAGCCTGCACAAAATCCAAGAAGGAAACCTTCTATATTCTGTGCGGCTGGATGTCGGAAAAAGATGCCGCTTCCTTCCAGAAGGACATCGAAAACGACACAAATCTCTTCTGCTTTATCGAGGATGATGCAAACAACGTTCTGCGTCAGCCGCCGACAAAGCTGAAAAACCCGAAAATCTTCCGTCCGTTTGAGATGTACGTGAAGATGTACGGACTGCCAAATTACAATGAAATTGACCCTACGATTATCGTAGGACTTACCTATGCCTTTATTTTCGGAATCATGTTTGCCGATGTAGGACAGGGACTGTGCCTGCTGATTGGCGGTGCACTGCTGTATCATTACAAAAAGATGGATCTTGCGGCTATTCTGAGCACCTGTGCGGTGTTCTCCGTGATCTTCGGATTCCTGTTCGGCAGCTTCTTCGGATTTGAAAATGTGATACCGGCCCTGTGGCTGCATCCGAAGGAAGCCATGACAACACTTCCGTTCATCGGATCGATGAATACGGTATTTGTCGTAGCAGTTGTCTTTGGTATGTTCATGATTCTGACAGGAATGGTGCTACATATGATTAATGCAGCAAGAAACCATAAGCTTGGCGAGCTTCTGTTCAGCCAGAACTCCCTAGCAGGCTTCATTTTCTATGGAGCACTTGCCGTTACACTCGTTCTCCTGTTCAGCGGCCATAAAGCTCCGGCAGTCGGCGTGATGGTAGTCATGTTCGGTATTCCGCTTCTTGCGATCTTCTTAAAAGAGCCACTGGAGCGTATGGTAGAGAAGAAGGGCAATGCATTTCCGGAGACCGGAAAGGGAATGTTCTTTGTACAGGCATTTTTCGAACTCTTCGATGTGCTTTTGAGCTACTTCTCCAACACAATTTCCTTTGTCCGTGTCGGCGCATATGCAGTCAGCCATGCGGCTATGATGGAGGTTGTCCTGATGCTCGGCGGAGCAACAGGCGGCGGCAGCATCAGCTGGCCGGTTATTGTTCTCGGAAATGTCTTCGTTGCCTGCCTTGAGGCACTGCTGGTAGCGATCCAGGTACTGCGTCTGGAGTATTACGAGATGTTCAGCCGGTTCTATGAAGGAGACGGAAAACCGTTTGTTCCGTTTTTGAAAAAAGGCGAGAAATAGAAGAGGATTCAGAGCCATGCAAAATGGAAGCGAATATGGCGGGAAGCTGTATCGGGAAAAAGTGAAAATGGCTCCGGATCGCAGCAAAGAGTAAATTTAATGAATTAACTTCAGGAGGAAAACTATTATGAACTCAGCATTTGTACAGGTACTTACTGCAATCGCAATGGTATTAACCATCGTTGTTCCTATGACTTATTACTTCAAAGGTGAGCACAACAAAAATCGTTACAAAAAATCTCTGGCAGCCAATGTAAGCGGCTTCTTCGGCCTTCTGCTGATCGCAACCGTTGTTTCCTTCGCAGGCGCAACAACTGCATCTGCTGCAACAGAAGCAGGCGCTGGTCTTGCAACCGGTCTTGGTTACATCGGTGCAGCTCTTGTTACAGGTCTTTCCGGTATTGGTTCCGGTATCGCCGTTGCATCTTCCGCAAGCGCAGCTCTTGGAGCAATCAGCGAAGACGGCAGCATCTTTGGTAAATCCATGATCTTCGTAGCTATGGCCGAAGGTATCGCTCTGTATGGTCTGATCATCTCCTTCATGATTCTTGGTAAACTTTGATTCCAAAACCGGAAGGTATTGATCTTCACCTTAAGTTGGAGGAATCATAAATGAAAATGTTCTTGATCAGTGATAACGTAGACACTCAGACGGGCATGCGCCTGGCCGGAGTGGAAGGCGTTGTCGTTCATGAGCGCGAGGAGCTTTATGATACACTGCAGAAAACACTGGCAGATAAAGAGATCGGAATTATTCTCCTTACAGAAAAGTTCGGGAAGGAATTCCCGGACATTCTGGAGGATGTCCGCCTCAACCATAAGCTTCCGCTGCTCATTGAAATTCCGGACCGTCACGGTACCGGAAGAGCGCCGGACTTTATCACTTCCTTTGTAAATGAATCTATTGGATTAAAACTGTAAGAATGCCCTGGAGGTGACACACATTGACTACTGAGGAGAAACTTCAGAATTTTTATAATCATTCCCTGGACAGTGCAAACCGTGAAGCAGAACGTGTGATCGGCGATCACCAGAAAGCTCTGGATAAGATCTTCGAGGAGCATAAAGCAACTGCAAGACGTCAGGCAGAAGAAGAAGTTGCTGCCGAGACCGAGAAAGCAAAACGTGATGTCAATAAGACACTGTCAGCGGATCAGCTTCATATCAGACGGAAGCTGTCCCGTAAAAATCTGGAATTAAAAGAAAAACTGTTTAAAGAAGTTCGTGAAAAACTTACCGCTTATAAAAAGGATCCATCCTATGAGGAGTATCTGGAGCGCAAAATCCGCGAAGCCGTTACGTTTGCCGGAAATGACAAACTAACCTTATATCTGGATCCGTCAGACGAAGCTCATAAGGCTTCCCTGGAGCAGAAACTCTCCGTAACCCTTACCATTTCGGCCATGCCGTTCCTTGGCGGCGTGCGCGCGGTCATTCCGGAGAAAAATATTCTGATCGATAATTCCTTCGAGACCCTTCTGAACGAAGAGCGGGAGAATTTCATCTTTCACGGAGGTGTAGAGCATGAATAAAACCGGAGTTATCTATGGAATCAACGGTCCGGTCGTATATCTGAAAGGAAACACCGGATTTAAAATGTCCGAGATGGTTTACGTTGGTAAAGAACGTCTGGTCGGCGAGGTTATTGCCCTGACAAAGGATACCACCACAGTACAGGTTTTTGAGGAAACCACAGGACTGAAGCCAGGCGAAACAGTTACCGCATCCGGCGATGCCCTTTCTGTAACACTGGGACCTGGAATCCTGAACAATATTTTCGACGGTATCGAGCGTCCGCTGTCCGAGATTGCAAAGCAGTCCGGTAAATATATCAGCCGCGGTCTTACCGTAGATTCTCTGGATACAGAGAAAAAGTGGGATGTCCATGTAACCGTTTCAGAAGGCGAAGAACTGATGGGCGGCGCAATCATTGCAGAAACACAGGAAACCCGTTCCATCGTTCACAAATCGATGGTTCCGCCGGATGTCAACGGCACGGTTATCTGGGCTGCCAAAGACGGAAAGTATACCATCCTTGACCCGATTGTAAAACTGAAACTGGAAGACGGCACCGAAAAAGAGATCACACTGGCACAGAAATGGCCGATCCGTGTACCGCGTCCAACCCTGAAAAGATATCCGGCATCCGTTCCGCTGATCACAGGACAGCGTATCCTGGATACGATGTTCCCGATCGCAAAGGGCGGCACAGCAGCCATCCCTGGAGGATTCGGTACCGGAAAAACCATGACCCAGCACCAGATCGCAAAATGGTCTGATGCCGATATCATCATCTATATCGGATGTGGAGAGCGTGGAAACGAGATGACACAGGTTCTGGAGGAGTTCCAGGAACTGATCGACCCGAAGAGCGGCAACCCGCTGATGGACCGTACCACCCTGATCGCCAACACATCCAACATGCCTGTTGCAGCCCGTGAGGCATCTCTGTATTCCGGACTGACACTGGCTGAGTATTACCGCGATATGGGCTATGATGTAGCAATCATGGCAGACTCCACATCCCGTTGGGCAGAGGCACTCCGTGAGCTGTCCGGCCGTCTGGAGGAAATGCCTGCCGAGGAAGGTTTCCCGGCATATCTGGCATCCCGTCTGTCCGCTTTCTATGAGCGTGCCGGCATGATGCAGACCCTTTGCGGAGCAGAGGGAAGCGTATCCATCATCGGAGCTGTATCTCCGCAGGGTGGTGACTTCTCCGAGCCTGTTACCATGAACACCAAACGTTTCGTCCGCTGCTTCTGGGGACTGGACAAATCTCTGGCTTACGCCCGTCATTTCCCGGCGATCCACTGGCTGACCAGCTACAGTGAATACCTGCAGGATCTGTCGCCGTGGTACAAAGATCACGTAAACAAAAACTTTGTAGGTATGCGGAACCAGTTAATGGGAATCCTGAACTCCGAGAGCTCCCTGATGGAAATTGTAAAACTGATCGGTAGCGATGTTCTTCCAGATGACCAGAAGCTGACCCTGGAAATCGCCAGAGTCATCCGTCTTGGTTTCCTGCAGCAGAACGCATTCCATCCGGACGATACCTGCGTATCCTTGGAAAAACAGTACAAGATGATGGAAGTTATTCTTTATCTGTACAAGAAATCCAAAGCGCTCGTGACGATGGGCATGCCAATGTCCGTACTGAAAGAGGACAAGATCTTCGACCGCGTTGTTTCAATCAAATACGATGTACCGAATGACCGTCTGGATCTGTTTGACACATACAAAAAAGATATCGACACCTTCTACGATAAGGTACTCGAGAAGAATGGTTAAGGAGGGAATTCATCATGGCAATTGAATATTTAGGCCTTAGTGAGGTCAATGGCCCTCTGGTTGTTCTGGAAGGTGTAAAAAATGCTTCCTACGAGGAAATCGTAGAATTTACCGTAGACGGCAATGAGAAAAAACTGGGACGTATCGTTGCTGTATACGAAGACAAAGCCGTTATTCAGGTATTTGAGGGAACTTCGAGCATGTCTCTTACCAATACCCATACCCGTCTGACCGGACATCCGATGGAGATCGGACTTTCCGAGGAAATCCTGGGACGTACCTTCGACGGTATCGGAAAACCGATCGACCGCATGGGACCGATTGACGCAGAGGTAAGAAGAAACGTCAACGGCCTGCCGCTGAACCCGGTTACCCGTAAATACCCAAGAAACTATATCCATACCGGTATTTCTGCAATCGACGGTCTGACCACCCTGATTCGTGGCCAGAAGCTGCCAATCTTCTCCGGAAACGGACTTCCGCACGACCAGCTGGCAGCACAGATCGTACAGCAGGCATCCCTTGGAGATTCTGATGAGAAGTTTGCAATCGTATTTGCCGCTATGGGTGTTAAATACGACGTAGCAGAGTTCTTCCGCCGGACCTTTGAGGAAAGCGGTGTATCTGACCACGTTGTTATGTTCCTGAATCTGGCAAACGACCCGGTTGTAGAGCGTCTGATCACCCCGAAGGTAGCACTGACAGCTGCTGAGTACCTTGCGTTTGAGAAAGGCATGCATATCCTGGTTATCCTGACCGATATCACATCCTTCTGCGAGGCTATGCGTGAGGTTTCCTCCTCCCGTGGAGAGATTCCTTCCCGTAAAGGTTATCCTGGATACCTGTACAGTGAGCTGGCTACGCTGTATGAGCGCGCCGGTATCGTACAGGGTGTAGAGGGTTCTGTAACGCAGATCCCGATCCTGACCATGCCGAACGATGATATCACGCACCCGATCCCTGACCTGACCGGTTACATCACCGAGGGTCAGATCGTACTGGACCGCCAGCTTCACGGTCAGTCCATTTACCCGCCGATCAGCGTGCTGCCGAGTCTTTCCCGTCTGATGAAGGACGGTATCGGTGAGGGCTACACAAGAGCCGATCATCAGGATGTAGCGAACCAGCTGTTCTCCTGCTATGCAAAGGTAGGAGATGCACGTTCTCTGGCATCCGTTATCGGTGAGGATGAGCTTTCTCCGATTGATAAACAGTATCTGGTATTTGGTAACGAATTCGAGCATGAGTTCATCGGCCAGGGAATGGATGAGAACCGTTCCATGGAAGATACGCTGAATAAGGCATGGGAGCTTCTCGGACTGCTTCCGAGAGAAGAGCTCGACCGTGTCAACACCAAGGTTCTGGATCAGTATTATCATCCGACCACCATTGATGCAGTAGCAAAAGCAAAGGCAGAAGCCGATGCGATGAATGAGTAAGCGAGAGGAGTGAGATCGGAATGGACCCGAATACCTTTCCTACCAAGGGAAACCTGATTCTTGCAAAGAACTCTCTGAAACTTGCCCACATGGGTTACGAGCTGATGGACAAGAAGCGGAATATTCTGATCCGCGAGCTCATGGGCCTGATCGATGAGGCAAAAGATATTCAGCGTCAGATTGATGTGACGTTCCGCGAAGCATATGCGGCGCTGCAGATTACGAACATGGAGATCGGTATCACCAACGTACAGACCGTGTCCTATACCGTTCCGGTGGAGGAATCTATCCGGATCAAGACAAGGAGTATCATGGGCGTGGAAATTCCGCTGGTAGAGGCTGATCCGTCCGGTCAAGCCCCGACGTATGCTTATTACAGCACGAAGGAGTCCCTGGATCAGGCAAGACAGGCCTTTGAAAAAGTAAAAGACCTGACCTTAAACCTTTCCATGATAGAGAACTCGGCATACCGCCTTGCTGCGGCAATCAAGAAAACACAGAAGCGTGCAAATGCGCTGAAGAACATCACGATTCCGCATTACACCCAGCTGTCCAAGGATATCGCGGACGCACTGGAGGAGAAGGAGCGCGAGGAGTTCACACGACTGAAAGTCATCAAACAGAGAAAGAACAAGGCAAGCTGATAAGGCTTTCCCGGAATAGAGATGAAAAACCCGCTTGGGCCGCGAAGAGATTTGCGGTGCCGGGCGGGTTTTTATGTGTCATGCAAAAAATATGTTTTTGGCTGTACTTTTGTGCAAAAATTTTATAAAAATTTTCTATCTTTTTAAAACGGTGTTTGCTATAATACGTAAGGCGAGTGTAAAGAAAAGTTAAGATTTTGTAAGCTGTAATGCTTTTTGGAGGCAGGAAGATGAAACACAAGAAACAGAAAAAAACGAAAAAAGCAGGGCGCATTCTGCTGGCTGTGTTTGCAGTGTTGATCGGAGCGCTTGGCGTGCTGCTGTTTACGTCCGAGCGCTGGATGCGGAAAACATGGCCGAATCTGAGCATGGAAGAGCTTGTTTACCAGTTAAAGGCCCCGATTGCCGGAACCAGCCATGATCTTCTGATGAGTTATGTCTGCTCAAGTGTGCTGATCGCAGCGGCAGCACTCATCCTTCTGATTCTGGTCAGCATTTTTCTTCGGGAAAAACGCAAAGCCCATGTGGCGTTCGGGATGATCTGTATCGCGGCAGGAACCGCCAGCATCGTCTATTCCATCAATGACGTGTGGGCAGCACTGGACGTAAAAGATTATCTGAAAAATCAGAGCACGTACAATACCGTGGTAGAAGACAACTACGTAGATCCAGACCGCGTGAATATCACGTTCCCAGAACAGAAACGAAATCTGATCTATCTCTATCTGGAATCCATGGAGAGCACCTACGCAGACAAAGCCTCCGGCGGAGCATTCGATAAAAACTATATCCCGGAGCTGACCCAGCTTGCCGCAGACAACATCAGTTTTTCCAATTCGGAGCTGCTCGGCGGCGGCCAGCCTACCGTAAACGCAACCTGGACCATTGCCGGAATTTTCGCACAGACCTCCGGTCTGCCTCTCAGCATCGGAATCCAGCGAAATGAGATGGCATATCAGGACAGCTTCTTCCCGGAAATCAATACCCTGGGTGATGTCCTGGCGGATAAAGGCTACAAGCAGTATTTCTTCATCGGTTCAATCGGACAGTTCGGCGGCCGGGAAGAGTACTTTAAAGAGCACGGCGGCTACGAAGTAGACGATTACAACTGGGCTATGGAAAAAGGCCTGATCCCGGAAGGATATTACGAATGGTGGGGTTATGAGGATGAAAAACTCTTTTCCTTTGCCAAAGACCGTCTGACCGAAATCGCAGCAGAGGGAGAGCCGTTCAACTTCACCATGCTGACCGCAGACACCCATTTTGAGGATGGCTATCCGTGTGAGCTCTGCGATGAAGAAAACGACGGCGACAACCAGTACGGAATGGTTCTGCACTGCTCCAGCAAGCAGGTCACCGAGTTCGTTTCCTGGATTCAGCAGCAGGATTTCTACGAGAACACAACGATCGTAATTTCTGGCGACCATCTGACGATGGATTCCGATTTCTGTGAGAACATTGATCCGGACTACACCAGAACCGTATACAACGTGATCATCAACTCTCCGATCCAGCCGCAGCAAGAGAAAAACAGAAGTTTCACCACCATGGACATGTTCCCGACCACCATCGCAAGTCTCGGAGCTACCATTGAGGGTGACCGCCTCGGTCTTGGAACGAACCTGTTTTCAGGTGAACAGACGCTTGCAGAGAAGCGGACCTTCGACCAGCTCAATGATGATCTCTCCCAGAAATCCAAATTCTTCGAAAAAATGGAAGAGCAGGTAACCTCCATTTGGACCCAAACTGATGCGGGCTGGAAGTTCTACATCGAAGACGAAGACCGCTGGGCCAAAAGCGAATGGGTTTCCCTGAACCCGCACCGCTATGCAAACGACACCGAGCAGAGATACTACATTGACGCAAACGGCTGCGCCGTAAAAGGATGGAAACTGATCGACGGAAAATGGTATTACTTCTCCACACAGGGCAGCTACCGCCTCCTCGAAGGACCGTGCGACGAACCGTTTGAGGTGGATGAGTCGCAGTATTCTTAAAAAATAAAAAAGAGAAGGATTTTCGGCAGCAAAAAGCCGGGAATCCTTCTCTTTTTTAATGCAGAATTGTGCCGCTCCGCCTTTTGGCGGAATTTTCTGCATTTTTTGGTACAAAACGTATAAAGATTGTGAAATAAATAATTATCAATTGAATCATCTTACAAAACATGGTAAAATATGGCTATCAATCGGCGGACAAAGCGGAAAAAAGAAAGGGGATTTTAAAACAATGGGTTACAAATCAGACATTGAAATTGCACAGGAATGTACCATGCAGCCGATCACAGCGATCGCAGAAAAAGCAGGTATTGATGACAAATATCTGGAGCAGTACGGAAAGTACAAAGCAAAAATTGATTACAACCTGTTAAAAGACACCAATGCGGAGGATGGAAAACTGATCCTCGTTACAGCCATCAACCCGACACCGGCAGGAGAAGGAAAAACAACAACTTCTGTAGGTCTGGTAGACGGACTTTCCAGAATCGGTAAAAAAGCAATGGTTGCACTTCGCGAGCCATCTCTTGGACCGGTCTTCGGTGTAAAAGGCGGAGCAGCAGGCGGCGGATACGCACAGGTTGTTCCAATGGAAGATATCAACCTTCACTTCACCGGTGACTTCCATGCAATCGGTGCAGCAAACAACCTGCTGGCAGCTATGATCGACAACCACATTTTCCAGGGCAACGCTCTGAATATCGATCCGAGAAAGATCACCTGGAAACGATGCGTAGATATGAATGACCGTCAGCTTCGAAGCGTTGTAGACGGCCTTGGCGGAAAAACAAACGGAATGCCAAGAGAAGACGGCTACGATATCACCGTAGCATCTGAGATCATGGCAGTTCTGTGTCTGGCAAGCGACATCTCAGATCTGAAAGAAAGACTTTCCAGAATTATCATCGGATATACCTACGGAAAAGTAGCAGAGCAGAAACCGGTAACAGCAGGAGATCTGCATGCGCAGGGCGCTATGGCAGCACTCTTGAAGGATGCCCTGAAACCAAACCTGGTACAGACACTGGAAGGAACTCCGGCTATCGTTCACGGCGGACCATTCGCAAACATCGCACACGGCTGCAACTCTGTAACAGCAACTAAGATGTGCCTGAAATTAGCAGATTACACTATCACAGAGGCAGGCTTCGGTGCTGACCTTGGTGCTGAGAAATTCCTCGACATCAAATGCCGTATGGCAGGCCTGAAACCGAATGCAGTTGTAGTCGTAGCAACTGTTCGTGCCCTGAAATACAACGGCGGCGTTCCGAAAGCAGAACTGAACGGCGAGAACCTGGAAGCTCTGGAGAAAGGTATGCCGAACCTTCTGAAACATGTAAGCAATATCACAAACGTATATAAACTGCCTTGCGTTGTTGCAATCAATGCATTCCCGACCGATACCGAAGCAGAGCTGAAGCTGGTTGAGGAGAAATGTAAAGAGCTCGGCGTCAACGTTGTTCTGTCCGAGGTATGGGCAAAAGGCGGCGAGGGCGGCGTAGCCCTGGCAGAAGAAGTTGTCCGTCTTTGCGATCAGCCGAACGATTTCACCTATGCATACGATCTGGAAGGCTCCATCGAAGAGAAACTGAACGCCATCGTTCAGAAGATCTACGGCGGAAGCAGAGTTGTCCTGACCGCAAATGCACAGAAACAGGCAAAACAGTTAGAGACTCTCGGATTTGGCAACTGCCCGATCTGTATGGCAAAAACCCAGTACAGCCTGACCGATGATCAGACCAAACTCGGCGCACCGACCGGATTCGAAGTTACCGTACGTAACCTGAAAATCTCCGCAGGTGCAGGCTTCATCGTAGCCCTGACCGGTGACATCATGACCATGCCAGGTCTGCCGAAAGTTCCTGCAGCAGAGCGTATCGATGTAGACGCTACTGGAAAGATTACAGGACTGTTCTAATAACACAGGATATTGTCTTGAAAAGACAGAATAAAGCGTGAAATAAAACACAGGAAAAAGAGACATTCCTTCGTGAATGTCTCTTTTTTTACGTTTTTATTGCAAAATATTACAAAAGATAATATAATTATCTAATGATAACATGGAGAGAAAAGCAGATATAATATAGTAAGGGAGTTACTTACCAATGACATCGAAGAAAAAATTGAGAAGTCTTCTGGGCGGTACACTTTTTATGGCGCTGATGCTCAGCGTACATCCGACGACTGTTTCCGCGAGTGCTGTGGAGAGCAGCACGGTGATGGACCAGTCTGTGGAGACAGAGGATCAGCAGAGCGGGATACAGAGTGAAACGCAGACACAGGCTTCACAGGACAGCGGTGCTGCTGTGCGGGCCAGTCAGAATGGCTGGGTTAAGGCAGGCGACGGCGGCTGGTATTTTTATGAGAACGGACAGCTGAAAACAGGATGGCTTTACCGGAATGGAAACTGGTACTGGCTGGATCCGGACCGGAACGGCCGCATGGCAGAAAACAGCTGGTTCACATACGATAATAATCTTTATTATGCCAAGGGAGACGGAGCAATCTATAAAAATGGTTTTCAGGAAGTAGATGGAAACCTTTATTATTTCCGGAGCTGGGGTGGTGTATATCGAAACACCTTCTTTACCGTAAAAGGAAAAACCTACATAGCGCAGAATGACGGATCGATCTATCATGCCAGCCAGACCGGCTGGGTTCAGCTGGGAGATCAGACTTACTGGATCAATCAGGATGGTTCTGTTCAGACCGGCTGGCTGAAGCTGGAAGGCAACTGGTACTGGCTGAAAGCGGACGGCACACGTGCTGCATCTGAATGGATCACGTATGACAACAACCGATACTATTTCGACGGTGACGGTGTGATGTACACCGGAATGAAAGAGGTTGACGGAACAAGATATTATTTCCACAGCTGGGGCGGCGTTTACCGTAACGAATCTTTTACCTGGCAGGGAAAGAAATACTGGGCAAAAGATGACGGAACCTTCTATACAGGTGTCTGCGATATCAATGGAAAGAAATACTATTTCCTGGAAGACGGCGAGCAGATTACAAAAGAGGGCTGGTATCTGACCAACGGAACGTATTACTGGATCAACAAGGATACGTCGCTTCAGACCGGCTGGGTGAAATATGACAACAACTGGTACTGGATGAAAGAAGACGGTACGATGGCATCGTCTGAATGGATCACCTACGATAAAAACCGCTACTATTTCCACAGCTGGGGCGGCATGTACACCGGAATTCATACCATCGGCGGAACAAAATACGCATTCCAGAGCTGGGGCGGTCTGTACCATGATCAGACATTTACCATCGGCGGTAAAACATACTATGCCAATTCAGATGGAACATTTGCCACCGGCTGGGTGCAGAACGGCGGAAAAACATATTATTTCGATGAGGACGGCACAAGCCATACGGGCTGGCTGCTTCTGGACGGAACGTATTACTGGATCAACGCCAATGGAACCAGAAGAGATGACGAGCTGTTTCAGTACGACGGAAACTATTACTATGTAGACAAAAACGGCGTTATGGCGACAAGCGGCTGGGTATACTGGGATTATAACTATTATTATCCGAGAAGCTGGGGCGGCATGTACAAGAATGCGTTTATTACCTATGATAATAACCTCTATTACCTTGGATCTGACTCGAAAATGGCAATCGGCTGGCAGTCGATTGGCGGAAATACATACTATTTCCGAAGCTGGGGCGGCATGATAACCGGAAAACAGGTGATCAACGGAAAAACGTATGTGTTCGATGAGGACGGCAAGCTGGTACAGAGTCCGGACGGATTTGAACCGTCCGCGCAGATCGGTGTCCGCACCGTACGGAACTTTCTGAAAAATGCACTGCTTCCGCTTGGAAACACCCTGTATATCTGGGGAGGCGGCCACACAGACGCAGAGGCAGAGAGTTACGGCGTCAATGCGCAGTGGAAACAATTCTTCAATACACAGAATTCCACCTACAACTATTCCGATCATCTGTATGAGTACGGAAAAGGTCTTGACTGTTCCGGCTATGTCGGATGGACCGCACATCAGGTGACGAAAGAGTATGCAACGACAACCTCCACTGGAATGCCGACCTACTTTGCAAGAAAAGGCTGGGGAACCTGCGTGACAGGCGATACGTCCCAGAAATTTACGCCGGGTGATGTGGTCAGCAAGAGCGGTCATGTCTGGATTGTCATTGGCCAGTGCTCGGACGGCAGCGTGGTTGTCATTCATGCGACACCGCCGTATATTCAGCTTGGCGGAACCGTTTCTTCGACAGGAAGCATTAACAGTGAAGCTATTGAGCTGGCAAATGAATACATGAAAATGTATTATCCGGTTGCGTATGAGCGGTATGGTGTAAAAGTTCTTGACCGGTCCTATCTGACCGGTGTGAATCATTTCACCTGGAGCAGCAGTATCTTAAGGGACAGTGAAGGCTACCGCAGGAAGAAACCGGCAGAAATCCTGAACGATCTGTTCCAGTAAAATACCTTCTAAAAAAATAAGAGAGAATACAAAAAAACTTTGTAGTTCGTGTATTCTCTCTTTCTTTTTGCGCTGGAATTGTCTATACTAGAAGGTGCGTGAAAGACGCAGATCAGAAATACAAAAGAAAAAATCTGGAAAATAAAAATACAAGGGGAGTAAACATGCGAAAGAGCTGGAAATGGGCACTCTGTCTTGGCGCAGTGTCGTTGCTGCTGCTGGGCGGCTGCGGAAAAGAAAAGACGGAACCAGTGGATCTGGTGCTGGTAACCGACGGCAGTGAGGTAGCTTCCGATGCCGTGTATCAGTCAGCATGGAACGGTCTTGCGCAGTATGGAGACGAGAGCGGTCTGAAATATGAAGCAAGTGTTCCGGCAGGACGGACAACAGAGGACTATGAAAACACTATCAAAGAGGCGGCGCAGAAGGGAGCATCCGTTATCGTCTGTGCCGGAACGAGCATGAGCCGCGCCGTTTACGATGCACAGCGCGACTGGAAGGATGTCCGTTTTCTGTTGCTGGAGGCAGAACCGGTCAGTGAGAGCGGCCGCAGCCGTCTCCGCGGAAATACAGAAAGCCTGGAAATTGATGCATCAGAGGCCGGCTACCTGGCAGGATATGCGGCAGTACAGGCCGGCTACACGCACCTGGGCTATATCGGACAGAAAAACGAAGAGAACGGAACAAAGTACGGGACAGGTTATGCACTCGGTGCAGAGGCGTCCGCTGCGGATCTGGGACTTGGAGAAAACAGCATCACGCTGGATTATACGTATCGGAAAAGCAACAGCGTATCACCGTCGTATTTGGAAAAAATCAAAAGCTGGTACGGTGAGAGCGGACAGATTCTCTTCTCGGACGGTGCATCGTATCAGAATGTACTTGGCGCAGCAGCATCTGCGGCAGGCGGAGCACTGATCGCAAACGGCGGCGTGGAGGAGTACGCCAATGCTGTGCTGAAAGTACGTCTGGATTATGGAACTGCAGTTTACAATGCGTTAAAAGAAATGAAACAAAAGGATTTTGAAGGCGGGAAAATTGTAACGCGCGGCGTGACCGATCAGGAAATCAGTCTGGAATGGAATCAGGATGCGGTGCCGTCTTTTACAGAGGATCAGTACCGGGCACTCTGTGCGAAATTCTCCGCAGAGGACTTTTCAATCCCCGACGGTGATGCGCTTTCCTCGCCGGATCAATACAAATTGAGTTGTGTGAGTGTACAGAAGGTAAAATAACATGCATCGTTACTGTTCATGAATTGTTTACAAAAAGGCGTGATATTTTTCCTTGCATCCATTTGTGAATTGTGATATTATGTAAAAGAATTGGGAAAAATATTTCAAAATTGTTACAGAATAATTGAATTTCTAAGAAACAGGTAAAATTGGAAACAGAAATCCTACATACAACGAATCAATTTGGGAGTGAAAGAATGAGAAAAAAATTTCTTGCCTTAAGTTTAGCAGTGATCGTAAGTGCAGCTCAGGTAATGACAGTAAGCGCCTCCAAACAGGAGCAGTTACAGCAGCAGCAGGCAGCACAGGCCGAGACCAGCGCACAGCTTGACAACGCAAAAGCAGAAATCGACGATCTGGAAACCAAAAAGAATCAGATTACCGGCGAGATTGATGACCTGGACGCACAGCTTGTCGTAACCATGGCATCCGTTGAAAATCTGAAAAATGAAATTGCAGAGAAACAGACTGAGATTGAAGATACTCAGAAAAAATTAAGTGACGCACAGGCAGAAGAGGACGAGCAGTACGAGCAGATGAAAAAACGTATCAAATTCCTCTATGAAAGCGGCGGAGACAACGGCTGGGCAGCACTGATTCTGGAAGGAAAAGATTTAAGCAGCATCCTGAACCAGGCTGAATACACCCAGAAATTATACAAATACGACAGAGAGTGCCTGCAGGAGTACATGGATCTGGTACAGCAGGTAACGGATTACAGCAATCAGCTCGCAGACGAGAAAGCAGACCTGGAAGCCAGCGAGGCAGAGCAGGAAGCACAGCAGCAGTCCCTCGAGGAAATGCTCGAGCAGAAGAAAGCCGTTTCCGATGACTACGAGAACCAGATTGCAGACCTGAATGACATGGCTGCACAGTACAACGCAGTCCTGGCAGAGCAGAACGCAAAGATCCAGCAGATTCAGGAAGAGATTGCAGCCGAAGAAGCAGCGAAAGCCGCTGAGGAAGCAAGAAAAGCAGAAGAGGCACGTCAGGCAGCAGAAGCAGCCGAGGCAGCGCGCCAGGCAGAAGCTGCGAGACAGGCGGAAGCAGAAGCAGCCGCAAGCAGTGCTGCAAATAATACAACAACGGCAGACAACACACCGTCCAGCACAGGAAGCTCCACCACGACAACAACACCGTCTAACGGAGGAAGCTCTTACGATGATTCTTCGTCCAGCGATACCAGCAGCTCGGATGATTCCAGCAGCTCCAGCAGCACCGGAAGTGCAACAGGAAGTGCCATCGTATCCTATGCAACCCAGTTCATCGGCAACCCGTACGTATGGGGCGGCACAAGCCTTACCAACGGAGCTGACTGCTCCGGCTTTATCATGAGCGTTTACGCACACTTCGGATACAGCCTTCCGCATTCCTCCAGCGCACTGCGCAGCGTAGGACGCGGCGTATCTTATGCAGAAGCTCAGCCGGGCGATATCATCTGCTACAGCGGCCACGTAGCCATCTACATCGGCGGCGGTGCAATCGTACACGCAAGCAATGAGCGCGACGGTATCAAGATCAGCAGCAACGCAGCGTATACCACGATTCTTGCGGTAAGACGTGTGGTTTAAAAAAGAATTACATAGTAAGAATTTTCAGATCCCGGGAGAGAAAAATCCCGGGATCTTTTGCGTTTTGCTTAAAATTGAGTGCATTCGCGTTAAAACTGTGATATACTAAAGCACATCGGAGATACAAGGGCGTATTGACCAACAGAAGGTCAGTACGCCCTTTTGCTTGTTAGGAAGAAGGGAGAATCGTTATGAAACTGGAAAATTATGAAGTGCATCTGCCAAGCTATTCCATCGGATCCATCATTTACGACAAGATCGGTCCGGTATGCGAGTCGTATGGAAAAACCGTTCTGGTCATCGGAGGAGAAAAAGCGCTTGCTGCTGCCTACGATAAAATCAAAGCAGCCGTAGACGAGACGAATCTTGTCATCATCGGAAAAGAGATTTTCGGAAAAGACTGTACGTATCAGACGGTCGAGCGCCTGCGCAGCATGAAGCTGTATCAGCTTGCCGATATGGTCTTCGGCGTGGGCGGCGGAAAAGCACTCGACACCGTAAAATCCCTCTGCATCACAGACGACAAGCCGGTCTTCACGTTCCCGACCATCGCATCCAACTGCGCCGCCTGCACATCCGTCTCAATTATGTACAATGAGGACGGTACTTTCTTAAAGCCGCATTTCTTCATCCGCCCGGCGATGCATGCGTTCATCGACACGGAGATCATCGCGAAAGCCCCATATCAGTACCTGTGGGCGGGAATCGGCGATACATATGCAAAATATTATGAAGCGACCATTTCATCAAGGGATGAGCGGCTGGAGCATTTTACATCTCTTGGCGTTGCACTCAGTAAAATGTGCCGTGACCCGCTGCTGGAATACGGTCCGAAGGCGTTTGCAGACCACAAACAGAAACTCTGTACTTACGATGTGGAGCAGGTTATCCTGGCGATCGTCGTCACAACGGGAATCGCTTCGATTTTCCTTACAAAGGATTTCACACCGGATTACAACAGCGGCCTGGCGCATGCCATTTTCTATGCACTGACCTCATATCCGGTCATCGAAGAGCGCCACCTGCACGGAGAAGTCGTGGGCTTCGGCGTCCTGCTTGCCCTGCTCGTCGACGGACAGGAAGAAGAGTTTGAGAAAGTCTATGAGCTGAACCGCAGCATCAATCTCCCGGTATCGCTGGAGCAGATTGAAATTTCCGAAGAACAGTGGAAGGAAAGCATGACACGCATCCCGGAGATGTCCGATGTGAAGCATTATCCATACCGTGTGACACCGGAGATGCTCGATGCGGCGATGACAAAACTGAAGGATAGGGTGAAGAAAGATGAGTAAGAAAAACAAAGCAGGATCGATGATTCTCGGAGTGGCGTTCGTGTGGTTCACGACCCATTTCGGAGGCGGCTTCGCCTCGGGCGCACAGATTTACAGCTATTATGTAAGATACGGTATCTGGAGTCTTTTTCTCCCGCTCTTTGCAATGGCGTACAACGGTGTGTTTTTTGCATACTGCCTGTATTTCGCGCGGAAGCACGAAGTTTACGATTATCGTTCCTATAACAATGCGTTTTACGGCAGATTCGCGCCGTTGTTTTCCAATCTGTTTGAGCTCTTGTACCTCTGCGTTATGTGCGTCGCCCCGGCCGTTGCCTTCGCAACCGGCGGCGCAACGCTGAGCACCCTGACCGGTCTGCCGTACCTGCTCTGTACCTTTGTGATCGGAGCGTTTATTTTCGTCGTTTCGGTATTCGGAACGGATCTGGTGCGGAAAGTAGCGTCAGTGCTGTCCATCTGCATTATCGCCGGTCTGCTGATCGTCTACGTCCCGAACATCATCGCCGGAGCCGGAAAGATCGGCGATACTGTAAACGCCATGAAAACCGCAGACCTCCCATTCGGCAAAGCCCTGTACGCCGCATTCCTCTACGGAACCTTCCAGCTTGCCAATGTCGCAGTCTTCGTCCAGCATGCCAAATCCTTCGAAAAACCGCAGGATGCCGGAAAGAGCATGGCAGTCGGTGCCGTATTAAATGCCCTTCTGATGATCATGGTCGTCCTCGGAATCATGACCGTATACCAGAACCCGGAAATGAGCCAGCAGAGCGTCCCGACATTATTTATGGTTCAGCAGGGCGTCGGCAGTAAATTCATGACACCGCTGATTTCCGTACTGATCATCCTCGGTGCCGTATCCACAGCCGTCAACATGGTTGCCGCCATGGTCAAACGAATCCACGCCGGTCTCGCTGAACGAAGCAGCAGAACAGAAACCGCAGGCAAAATCAGCCGCACCCAGATCCTCGCCGCCCTCGCTTGCTGCATCGCAGACTTCCTCATCGCCCAGCTCGGCCTGCTGACGCTGATCCAGAAAGCGTACAGCATTCTCGCCTACCTCGCAATCCCGGTCATTCTCGTGCCGTATGTGGTGCATATGATTGCGACGAGGTTTGATACGAAATGAAATATGCTGCCTGTTATGCATCATAGAGTAAAAAGAAATTGCGGAGTCCTGCAAAGAAAAGGGCTTCGCAATTTTTGTGTTTACAGGAAGGTTTGACTTAAAATGCAGGATAGGCAAAAACGAAAAATTACGCTAAAATAAACATACAAGTATTCCGAATAAAACAGAAGAAAAATCAGGGGGGATCTGATATGGAGGAGCGGAAAAGACAACGGGAAAGAAAATCAGCGGCATACTGGCTGAGCAAATGTTCTGTTTTGTATCCGATAGGCATCTTGTATGTGATGTATGTAAAACAGGTTGAAGTATATATTACAGAACTGTCAGTTCATGTTTCGGCGGGGACAATGCTTTTTGCCTATGCGCTGTGCTTGATTTTATGGCTGGCATCACCCATTCGAAGCTATTGTGCAGATGGAACTGGAAATGAGATTTTGTTCCATGCGTTTCTGCCGAATATACTGATGCTGTTTTTGTTTGCTCAGTATTCACTGAAAATTGTGTTGTTTCTTGCTGCGCTGGATGGGATGTTTCTTATTACGGTTCTAAGAGATTTGCATAGAAAAAAAGGAAAATACTCTCCGAAAAAATTCTGGAGATTAAAAAGAAGTGACATAAATACATTTCTGTTTGTTTCGGTATGCGTGTGTATGGTGCCGACGTGTATGATGATATATCAGAAGTTTGAATCTCCGTCCGGAGCGGCAGAACTTTACGAACGAGAAAAGAACTATAACCTTGTTCAGAATCAGGAGACCATTTTTTGGGAAAATAAAGAATTTCTGCTGAGCTTAAAAGAGAGCGAGTGGAGTCAGAAAACGCTGAAAGAAAGAACAAGTGATGCACAGAGGATGATTCAGATTGAAACAAAACGGCTTGGAATTCCCGAAATTCCGCTGCGGATGAAAGAGATAGAGCCATTGAATTGCATTGCGCTGTATACAAACGCAAACGAACAGAAAGAAATCTGGTACGATCCAGGGTATTTAAGCTCACAGACGGCAGAAGAATTTTTTACAACGATTTGTGAAGAATGTTATCATGGAATGGAACATTATCTGATCGAGCATATGGACTGGAGTTCGGAAATTGCAAATACGGTTTATTTTGATGAAATGAGGAAGTGGAAGATCAATATAGATCATTACGTATCTGGAGATAAAGAGGGCGAATCCTTTGAAGCATATCATTCGCAGCCTCTGGAAGCCTCTGCAAAAAAGTATGCCAGTTCGGAAACGGAAGCACTGATTCATTTTATTGCTGTGTATGGCAATAAATAATTTCTTTTTGACGGAACCCAACACAAAGCTTGGTCCGAGAAAAATAAAAAAATTAGCACTCTCCTCTTGACAGTGCTAACAACTAGTGTTATAGTACGACTAGAACAAAGAAAGAAAAGAAAATTCACATCAACGCTCTTTTTGTTCGGAGCGAATGTTAGCACCCAAATAGATAAGGAGGAAGCCGATTATGAATATCAGTAAATTCACACAAAAATCGCTGCAGGCTGTACAGGACCTGGAAAAGACCGCATACGATTTCGGCAACCAGGAAATAGAGCAGGAGCATCTGTTGTATAACCTCCTGCATCAGGACGACAGCCTGATTCTGAAAATGATCGAAAAGATGGAAATCAACAAAGAACATTTTCTGAACCGTGTCGAGACGGCGCTGAACGACCGCGTCAAAGTATCCGGCGGTCAGCCGTATATCGGTCAGTATCTGAATAAAGCACTGATAAATGCTGAGGATGAGGCGAAAGCCATGGGAGACGAGTATGTTTCCGTAGAACACCTCTTCCTGGCAATGCTGAAAAACCAAAGCCCGTCCATGAAAAAACTGTTTCAGGAGTACGGCATCACAAGAGAACGTTTCCTGCAGGCATTAAGCACCGTGCGCGGAAACCAGAGAGTTACCACCGACAACCCGGAGGCAACATACGACACCCTGGAAAAATATGGCCAGGATATCGTAGAAAAAGCCAGAAACCAGAAAATGGACCCGGTTATCGGCCGTGATACCGAAATTCGGAACGTTGTCCGTATCCTGTCCCGTAAGACAAAAAACAATCCGGTTCTGATCGGTGAGCCTGGTGTTGGTAAAACCGCAGTCGTAGAAGGCCTGGCCCAGCGAATCGCCAACGGCGATGTACCGGAGAGCCTGAAAGATAAAACCATTTTCTCCCTCGATATGGGAGCCCTGGTAGCCGGAGCAAAATACCGCGGCGAATTCGAGGAGCGTCTGAAAGCCGTTCTGGAGGAAGTCAGAAAGAGCGACGGAAAAATCATTCTGTTCATCGATGAGCTGCACCTGATCGTCGGCGCCGGAAAGACCGACGGCGCGATGGATGCCGGAAACATGCTGAAACCTATGCTGGCACGAGGCGAACTGCACTGCATCGGTGCCACAACGCTGGATGAGTACCGCCAGTACATCGAAAAAGATGCCGCCCTGGAGCGCCGTTTCCAGCCGGTTCAGGTTGATGAGCCGACCGTAGAGGATACGATTTCCATCCTGCGTGGCTTAAAAGAGCGCTACGAAGTTTATCACGGCGTAAAAATCACCGACGGTGCCCTCGTTGCAGCCGCAACCCTTTCGAACCGTTACATCAGCGACCGTTTCCTGCCGGATAAAGCAATCGACCTGGTCGACGAGGCATGCGCTCTGATCAAGACAGAACTGGATTCCATGCCGGCCGAGCTGGATGAGCAGCGCCGTAAGATTCTGCAGATGCAGATCGAGGAAGCCGCACTGAAAAAAGAGACCGACAATCTGAGCCGCGAGCGTCTGGAAACACTGCAGAAAGAGCTGGCTGAGTTAAAGGATACCTTCAATTCTGCAAAGGCACAGTGGGAAAATGAAAAGAGTTCCGTTGAGAAACTGTCCAAACTGCGTGAGCAGATCGAGGACATGAACCGCCAGATCCAGAAAGCAAAGAATGATTACGATCTGAACCGCGCCGCTGAACTGCAGTACGGTGAACTCCCGAAATTACAGCAGATGCTGGAAGCAGAAGAGAAAAAAGTTAAAAATGAAGATCTCTCCCTGGTACACGAGAGTGTAACGGATGAAGAGATTGCCAGAATTGTCTCCCGCTGGACTGGAATCCCGGTTGCAAAACTGACCGAAGGCGAGAGAACTAAGATCCTCGGCCTGGAAGATGAACTTCACACGAGAGTTATCGGCCAGAATGAGGCAGTCACCAAGGTTTCGGATGCGATCATCCGTTCCAAAGCCGGAATCAAGGATCCGACAAAACCGATCGGCTCGTTCCTGTTCCTTGGACCTACCGGTGTCGGTAAAACAGAGCTTGCGAAAACGTTGGCAGAAAAGCTGTTTGATGATGAGAACAACATGGTTCGAATCGATATGAGTGAATACATGGAGAAATACTCCGTCTCCCGTCTGATCGGAGCGCCTCCGGGATATGTAGGCTACGAGGAGGGCGGCCAGCTGACCGAGGCAGTGCGCAGAAAACCATATTCTGTTGTTCTGTTCGATGAGATCGAGAAAGCGCATCCGGACGTCTTCAACGTTCTGCTGCAGGTACTCGATGACGGCCGTATCACCGACTCCCAGGGCCGTACCGTAGACTTTAAAAATACGATCCTGATCATGACCTCCAATATCGGATCCCAGTATCTGCTGGACGGCATTCAGGACGACGGCAGCATCTCCGAAGAGGCGAGAAACCTGGTCATGCAGGATCTGCGTGCACACTTCCGTCCGGAGTTCCTGAACCGTCTGGATGAAACAATTATGTTCAAACCATTGACAAAAGACAACATTGGTCATATCGTAGATCTGTTGCTGAAAGGACTGAACAAACGTCTGGCAGACCAGGAGCTTACCGTCGAACTGAGCCCGGCTGCAAAACAGTTTGTCATCGAGGGCGGCTACGACCCTGTTTACGGCGCCCGTCCATTGAAACGTTTCGTACAGAAAGAGGTAGAAACCAGCACCGCAAAACTGATCCTTGGCGGTCAGGTCAGCGAGGGCGATACGATCCTTCTGGATGTGGAAAACGGCGGCCTGAAGGCAATGATCAAACCAGGTGTGGAGGTAGTAGACGAATGATGCCGAAAAATCCCGTAATGCTGCTGAGCTATGTCAATACGCAGTTAAGAGATTTTTACCCGTCGCTCGCAGAATTCTGCGCGGCCATGCAGACAGAGGAATCCGATCTGCGGGAAAAACTGGCACTCATCGACTATGAGTACGATGAGAAAACGAACCAGTTTGTATAAGAATAACCAGGCCCTGAAAAAAATGGCGGAAAAAGGCGTTCCGTATGTGGAAAAAACACATACGGGGCGCCTTTTTTACGCAAAGCGTGTTTCTTATAACTGACAGGAAAAATCATATCTATAATAGAAGAAATGTGGTAAAATGGAGGAAAAGAAAATCCGCTGAAAATGGGGAAACAGCGGATCTGGAGAAGGAGGAAACAAATATGTATTTTGGTGTACAGATGTATGGGGTATCCAAAGAATGGAAACAGGATCCCGAAGGATTTTTAAAGAAAATCTATGAGGCAGGCTACCGCCAGATCGAGCCGTGTCTCGGATTCCGTGTTGATGCCAGGGACTACGGTTTCTGGATCCCGGAGGATCTGGAGCAGGCAATGCCGCTGCTTGCAAAATACCACATTGAGGTTCATGCGGTCCACATTTTCCTGGATGAATACCACTATGAAAGAGAACTTGCCATTCTTACAGAACTGGCGCAGAAATACCACATTTCCTGGTTTGTCGTAAAGAGCCCGGCACGCCTGACAAAAGATGTTCTGGACGAAACCGCTGCGAGATACCGCGAACTGGCAGAAGAACTGGAAAAAGCCGGAGCAGGTCTTCTGATCCACAACGAAAAAGAAGATATCTGTATCCGCGTGAATGGAAAAACAGCGTACGAATATCTCCTGGAAGCCTGCGGTGAAAAAGTCGGAGCAGAAGTAGATGCCGGCTGGATGTACTGCGGCGGCGTCGACCCGGAAGAGTTCCTCTGGGCGCATGCGGACCGAGTCAAAGCCGTTCATTATAAAGATATGAAAATCACCGGCCAGGAAGCGCTGCTTGGAAAAGGCATGGTTGATCTGAAAGCCTGCTTCCAGTTCGCCCGCGCAAACGGTGCACTGCAGATTGTGGATATGGATGCGGCAACACTGGAGGATACCTGCCGCGCCGGAAAAATGCTCTCCGGATGGACAGGGGACAGAGACAACACCGACAGCATTCTCTGCACGATGGATGTGGAGACCGGAGAAGAAACCGTGCTGCATGAGTTTCCGGGAATCATCGAGGCACCGAACTGGCTGAACGATGGAAACACCCTGCTTTATAATGCGGATGGAAAAATCTACCGCTATGAGATCGACAAAGACCATGTGGAGCAGGTTGATACCGGTTTCTGCGTGCAGTGCAACAATGACCACGTTCCGTCACCGGACAACCAGCTGCTGGCGGTAAGCTGCATGCCGCCGGAACTCACAGATGGAACGTATGAATCCCACATCTACGTGCTCCCGATGACAGGCGGTGAACCAAAAGACCTCACCGGACCGGGGCTCAGCTATCTGCACGGCTGGTCGCCGGACGGAAAAGAGCTTGCGTACTGTGCCTTCCGCAAAAAGCCGGAGGAGGAGACCATGCGCATTGAGATCTGTACGATTCCATCAGACGGCGGCGAGGAAACCTGCCTGACGGACGGCAAAGGCTACAACGACGGTCCGGAGTATTCACCGGACGGAAAGCACATCTGGTTCAACAGCACCAGAAGCGGTCTGATGCAGGTATGGCGGATGAACCGTGACGGCAGCGGTCTCACCCAGATGACCGATTCCGATGCCAACAACTGGTTCGGCCACGTTTCGCCGGATGGAAAACACGTCATTTACCTGACCTTCGCTAAAGGTGAGCTGGAACCGAATGAGCATCTGCCGAACATGTATGTATCGCTTGGAATGATGGATTATGACGGACAGAATAAGAAAAAACTGCTGGATCTTTTCGGCGGCCAGGGCAGTATCAACGTCAACTCCTGGGCACCGGACAGCCGTAGAATTGCGTATGTGAAATATGTGCTTCATCACAAATAAAGGAATATCTTAAGAAAATCTGACGGGCCGTAAAAATTCATGGAAGTATTGTGAAAAAACGTTGAAAGTATTTTAGCGGAAATGCACAAGAATTCTTACGAATTTTTACGGCCCGTTGACTCTTTTTCTGACACACGTATAATGAAAGTAACAAGAGAAACTGCGGCCCCTGGCAGCTGCAAAACAAACAAAAGGAAAGGAGGATTTGTGTTATGAAGAAAACGAAAAAAATGCTTTCGTTTGTACTGTCCATGCTTCTGATCGTGACGATGTTCCCAACCATGGCATTCGCAAAAGAGGAAGCTAAAACGTGGAAGTTCGGAGAGCTTTCGCTGAAAGCAGGCGACGTTCTCGGCAAAGATACGGAGATTAAAAATGATGCAGAGAACAGAGAAATCCGAATACTTTCAGAAAAAACAAATCCGGATGAAAAGAAAGATCAGAAAGATGACAAAGAAAGAATAAAAACAGAAAAAGAGGCTGTGATCGCAGCGGCGGCTTCCTGGAATCTGAAGGATCTTACGGAAAAGGCCAAAAAGGCTCCGGCAGATTATCTGCTTAAAAAGGCAGACAGCTGGAACGGAAGCTGGATTGTAACAAAGATCGCAGAAACGGAAACAAAAGATGCCATTGAAATCCAGATAAGAGCCTATGAGTACGCAGCTGTAACAGAAATCCAGGGCATACCGAAAGAAATCCCGGGAACCACCGCACTGACGGGCAAAGCAGTTCCAGAAAATGCAGATCAGAAACAGATCACATGGAAAATCACGGATGCCGGAATGACAGGTGCTGTTTTAGACGGCACAAACCTGAAAGTAACGAATGCCGGAACCGTAAAACTTCTGGCGACAATCAAAGACGGAAAGAAAACCGGCGTTGACTTCACACAGGAATTCACTGTGATTGTAAAAGCCGCAGATTACACCAAAGTAACAGAAGCGCTGGCGCTGATCCCGGAGGACATGGGCCGGTATACAGAAGAAAGCGCGGCAGCTGTTCAGAAAGCAAAAGATGCGGTAAAAGAGAACCTGCCATCAGCTGAACAGGAAACCGTAAATGGTTATGCGGCAGCCATTCAGACAGCAGTAAACGCACTGACGCTTCTTGGTGCAGATTACACAGAAGTTGATGCAGTACTTGCCAAAGTTCCGGGAGATCTTTCTATCTATACGGAAGAGAGCGTGGAAGCACTGAATGCAGTCATCGCATCCATCGACCGCACCAAAACGATAGAAGAGCAGCAGGCAGTTGCTGCTTATGCGGAAGCACTGGAGAATGCAATTGCAGCACTGGTACGCAAACCGGTTCCGGCAGATTATCAGGGAGTGGAAGAACTCCTGGGAGAGATTCCGAAAGACTTATCCATTTATACCGAAAAGAGTGTAAAAGCACTGAATGCGGCAAAAGAAGCCATTGTATGGGATCTGGATGACAGCAGACAGGAGGAAGTCGATCAGTTTGCAGAAAACCTGAAAGCAGCTCTTGACGGACTGACCCTGAAACCGGCGGACTACAGCACCGTAGACGCGGCTCTTGCCAAAGTTTCGAATGATCTGAGCATTTATACGGAAGAAAGCATTCAGCTGCTTCAGACAGCGATCAACAGCGTAGAAAGCGGAAAAACCATTCTGGATCAGGCAGAAGTAGACGGCTGGGCAGCAGCAATTGAAAATGCACTGGCAGGACTGCAGGTTCGGAAAGCAGATTATTCCAAAGTAGAGGAAGCCATCAAAAAGATTCCGGCGGACCTCAGTCTGTATACCGATGCGTCTGTAAAAGCACTGGAAGATGCAAAGAACAGCGTCGTAACCGAGCGGCCGGTCACAGAGCAGGAGAGCGTAGACGGTTACGCAAAAAAGATCGAGGCAGCGATTGCCGGCCTTACGTATAAAGATGCGGACTACAGCAAAGTAGATGCCGCAGTGAAGAAGATTCCAAACGATCTGAAGAAATACACGGACGAGAGCGTAAAAGCAGTCAATGATGCAAAAGCAGCGATTGTACGCGGAAAGAATATCACGGAGCAGAAGATGGTGGATGGTTATGCGGCAGCGCTGGAAAAAGCGATTGCCGGCCTGAAACAGAAACCGATGACTGCGCAGAATCTTCCGAAGATTACCAAAGGAGTCAATCAGTCAGGTATGCAGGGCAAGGAGCTTTCCTTCACCGCAGATTTTGAAGCAAAGGATCTCAAAAAGGTTCTCATCGACCAGAAAGAGATTGATGCGAAGAATTATGTGACGGCTGGAAAAGAGAATACGCAGGTTACGCTGAAGGCAGAGTATACAAAGAGTCTGGCAGAAGGCAAGCATACGATTTTAATCGTTTCAAGCAAGGGCCAGGCGGATACCGTATTCTATCTGAAGAAAGCAACAAAGAGTCCGGACACAGGAGACCGCACACAGGTGATGCTGTGGGTGATCCTGCTCGGCGTTTCTGCTGCAGCAGTGGTCGGAGCAGTTGTTTATCGTAAACGTGAGAAATAAGAGTTGAAAGGGAAAGGGCGCCGGAAGGCGCCTTTTCTTTTGGACGGTTTTGGATAGATTGTAAATAGTCAGATAAAATACAAAATATGCAGAATTAACTATATTTTTCTAAAAATAAGAAAATTCGAAAAAAGGTGTTGACTTTTGCTTTTGGCG
>OAUU01000191.1_pt1 | contig 62776 bp, 52 predicted proteins | sample 1501381 | NCBI WGS metagenome assembly OAUU01 (sample SAMEA2580057, study PRJEB22360) | human gut metagenome | reverse complement strand
AGCAACACCTGTATCATCTGATACATTAAGACCCTTGATTCCAAGATAGCTTGAATTCATTGTCTCGATGTTGACATTGATCTTGTTGGTCATATCAGCATCTGAGCCTACATGAAGGTTGAAGTTAAGCTTCTCTGCTACCTTTGCCTTTGCAACCTCGATATCAAATGTACCATCTGTATTGTCTGTAACCTCAGCATTGTTCTCTGTGTCACCAATCTGGTTAGCAGTAAGAAGTTCAGCCTTCGCGAGCTCATAAGCATGAGTCTTTGTAATAACGGATGAATCATTATCATCAACACCGTCATCAGCACCTGTCATAGCCTTATAAGTCTTGCCATTTATTTTTATTTCTGCACCATCTGTAATAAGACCCTTAAGATTTTCTAATGATACCTCTGTATTATTCTGATCAGCACCAGTATTATCCTTATACTTTGCAGTTGTAGTAAACTCAACACCCTTAGCTAAAGCTGTAGCATTTTTTGAACCATCTGGAGTTTTTACATATACAGCAGATGTACCATCCGCAGCCTTTAACTCACCAGCATCATTAACTTTGAAAGAAAAACCGCCATACTCTATTGTAGCTTTTGCCACCATAAGAGCCTTAATCTCATCAGCTGTAGAACCGATTGTATAACTCTTACCACCGATCGTTACACTGTCACCAGTTTCAATGCTCTTCATTGTGAACTTAGCTGTGCCATCACCATTGTCTACAAGTGAACCTGCAAGTCCTGCATCATGAGCCTTAAGATTGATTGTCTTAGTTGCTCCATCAGCGTCACCCTTTAAGAGGTATGTCTCATTGAACTTAGTTGTCTCTGCAACTCTGTCAATCTCAGTTGTGAGCTGGTCAATCTCGGACTGGATAGCGTCACGGTCTGTCTGAGAGTTGGTTCCGTTGGAAGCCTGAACAGCAAGCTCGTTCATTCTCTGAAGCATTGAGTGAACCTCTGTGAGTGCACCTTCTGCTGTCTGTACTGCGGATACGCCGTCCTCAGCGTTAGTTGAAGCCTGATCAAGACCTCTGATCTGCTTTCTCATCTTCTCGGAAATTGAAAGACCTGCTGCGTCATCTGCTGCACGGTTGATTCTGTAGCCTGAGGATAACTTCTCTGCTGACTTAGACTGTGAACCTGTTGTGATGTTTAACATTCTGTTGGCATTCATTGCCTGTAAATTGTGCTGTACTACCATATTAAATTACCTCCATGTCGTTGTTTGCAAGAATCCGTTCCTGCAAAATCTTATTTTTTTGATTTATAATAGATACGGAGAGCCTAGGATTTCTCCGCATTATTACCAATGATATCAATTACCCTTTGGTGTGGGGGTAGTTTTTCGTCTGCCCTGCTTTTCCTTTTTGATGATGTCAACAATCTCCTTCTGTGCCTCGCTCGAAAGCTTCGGCTCTGCGTAGTACGGTGAAGGCTTCTTGTCCTTTAATGCAGTGCTCCTCGCGATATTCATATCCCTCGGTGCATCTATAAGCAGATGAATGTTATTTGCTGAGCCTCCGGAAAATACCACCCGGATATTTTCTCCGATATCTATAAAGTCACCGGGATGAAGTGTGAGTTTCAGCATAAAAAATCTCCTTGTTTTCGGGCTGTAATTATGCAACATTTTGTATAAAATGTTGCATTTTTCTGAACTACCTCCATGTCGTATGTTTAATTGGAAAGGAAGATAGCTATGAGCACAACACAACCTATCAGAGATAGTCAGGATGTCAAAAGCTTCGTTGACTATTACAACAGCAAGAAACCGAACCTGCGAAACCATGCATTGATTGTATTTGGTCTGCATACTGCACTGCGCATCAGCGATATTCTCAGCCTTCGGTGGGAGGATGTCTATCAGTTTGACAACAACCGGTATGTTCCTCACCTGCTTGTATATGAGAAAAAGACTGGAAAAGCCAGCATGATAGCACTGAGCCCCAAGATTTTAGATGCTCTGGATGAATATCGCATGCAAAGAAAGCCTAAGCAGGGCGAGTACATATTTTCCAAAACAACGGATTCAACCAGACCACTGTGCCGCACCCAGGCATACCGTATTGTGAAAAAAGCGGCTGCCGCTACACTTGACGAAACACATATAAGCTGTCACTCGCTCAGAAAAACATTCGGATATCATGCATGGAAAAAAGGCACGTCACCTGTACTGCTGATGGATGTATACAACCATTCATCATTTGTGATAACCAAGCGCTATCTTGGGATTGAACAGGATGACCGCGATTCATTGTTTGAAAAAATGGATTTTTAGCACCAGTCGGCAGCTTTGCTATAATTAGGAATTTACTTAAGATAAAAAAGTTATATTTTTTTGAAAACAGGGGTTAAGATTTGCAGATAACATCCGAAATATAGAGTGTAAATGGAAAATGCAACATTTTATACAAAATGTTGCATTTTTCTGTTTTTCAGCACATTTATTAATTTAACATAAACATAAAAAAAAGACAGCCCCTCTTCTGACTTTCTATTGTCTGAAAGGGAACTGTCTTTTATGTTTTACTTATTCTATTTTCGCAACCGTCACACTACTGTGCGTCGTCCTTCTTCTCCTCAGCCTTATCCTCAACTATCTGGATATGAACCTCGCGGAGCTGCTTTTCTGTAACTGTTGCAGGTGCACCCATCATAACATCCTGTGCGTTCTTGTTCATTGGGAACGGAATGATTTCACGGATGCTCTCCTCGCCTGCGATGAGCATTACCATACGGTCAACGCCCGGCGCGATACCTGCATGTGGCGGTGCGCCGTAGCAGAATGCGTTGTACATGGCAGGGAACTTAGCCTTCACATCATCCTCGCCGAGACCTACAAGCTTGAATGCCTTAATCATAATCTCAGGGTCGTGGTTACGGACTGCGCCCGATGAAAGCTCAACACCGTTACATACGAGGTCATACTGATATGCCAGAATGTCAAGAGGATTCATTGTGTCAAGAGCCTCCGCTCCGCCCTGCGGCATTGAGAATGGGTTGTGGCAGAACTCAAGCTCGCCCGACTCCTCACCAATCTCGTACATAGGGAAGTCAACTATCCAGCAGAACTCATAGCATTCCTTCTTCATATATCCGTCAAAGCTGTTTCCGATAGCCTTTCTGATAACTCCGGCTGTCTTCTGTGCCGTCTTTAAATCACCCGCTGCAAGTGCAACGAAATCACCGTTCTTAAGACCAAGTGCCTTAACTACCGCATCCTTATGCTCCTGAACGAACTTAGCGATACCACCGACAAGCTCGCCGTTCTCATCAAGTCTGAAATAGTATGCCTTCTGTCCGCTCACAACCTCAATATCAGCGCAGAGCTTGTCAATCTGCTTTCTTGTACCTGTGAAATTCTCTGCAACCACAGCCTTAACCTTATTCCCCGCAAATGGTCCGAAGCCGCAATCGGCAAGAACGTCTGTAGCATCCTGCACGATAAGGCTGATACGAAGGTCAGGCTTATCCGAGCCGTACTTGTCCATAGCCTCAAGGTAAGGTATTCTCTTGAACGGCGGCTTGGAAGCCTCATTGTATATTCCGTATCTTGCAAAGATAGGAGGGAGAACATCCTCAAGAATCTCAAATACATCCTCCTGATTTGCAAATGCCATCTCCATATCAAGCTGATAGAACTCTCCCGGTGAACGGTCTGCTCTGGCGTCCTCGTCTCTGAAGCAAGGCGCTATCTGGAAATATCTGTCAAAGCCCGATGCCATAAGAAGCTGCTTGAACTGCTGCGGTGCCTGTGGAAGTGCGTAGAACTTGCCCGGATGATTTCTTGCCGGTACAAGGTAGTCTCTTGCACCCTCAGGTGATGAGCATGTAAGTATAGGAGTTGTAATCTCCATGAAATCATGTCCTATCATGGCAGCACGAAGGTCTGCAACAATCCTGCTTCTCAATATAATTCTTGACTTGACATCCGGATTACGAAGGTCAAGGTATCTGTACTTGAGTCTTACGTTCTCATCCGCATCCTTTGAATGATTAATCTGGAAAGGAAGCTCGTTGTACTGACACTTTCCGAGAACCGTAATCTTAGAAGGAACAACCTCGATGTCTCCCGTAGGAATCTTGCTGTTCTTGGAGCTTCGCTCTCTCACCGTTCCGACTATCTCTATAGTTGACTCGTAGTTAATTCCTGTCAACTGCTCCATCTGTTCTTCTGTCTCGGCTACAATCTGTGTCGTGCCGTAGAAATCTCTCAAAATCAGGAAGCCAAGGTTCTTGCTCACCTGACGGAGATTCTCGTACCAGCCGACAAGCTTAACCTCTTCTCCGACATTCTCTAGTCTTAACTGACCACAATTATGTGTACGTCCCTGCATGTTTTTTTCCTCTTTGCTATAATTTTCATGGCAAAACCATTTCACACGCAAAAGCCTTGTCCACAGGTGTTTTCGCGATGCATGATTTTGTCTGGTATCTTTCGCTATTATAGCATTACCGTGAAACGCCGTCAACCACAATGCTTTCACTATCTGAGTTGTTTGAGGGTTCCAAATTGGAATCTGCTTTTTCGGCATATTCCTGTTCCAATTCATCCGCCAGATATACGTCACTCATGCAGTGCATATCGGATACACCGTCACAAACCAGCTTATACACCTCGGAGTGATAAAAGAATCCCAATGCTTCATCCAACGAAATTCCCTGCCGCTTTGCAAAGCACTCAATGACACGGCTGTATTTTTTCTGAAGCAAAATCGGATTTGCCATCATAGCGCCTCACTCCCTTCAAAATGTAATAACGACAATGCCTTCTCTGTACGGAAACGAATTTGCAGGTTCGGCTTTTCATAACGCAGACGGTTAATGGCTTCTGTCTTGTCAATCAATCCGTCAAAAAACAATTCCACGGTATTAAATACTTTATCATTGGCAACACCACCCACAACGAGGTCATAATCAGTCGAATCCTTCCCAGTGCGACAGTCCAAAATAAAATCCAGCCATTCCTCGGAATATAAGTCAAATTTGAGAGTTTTCAACTCAGTTTCCCTGCTCTCATCATACATATATTTGGAAATTATTCCGTCTTTTCCTCTGCGCTTAAACTTACCACACCACTTTGCAGCCTGCTCACACAGAGGCGTGACATAAAAACCACGTCCAAAGTCTACATTAGGGCGTGAATGAACCAAATCCGGCTTTGCAATCTCCAAAAATGAGCCATGATAAAGAATCATACCTCCACACCCCTTTCCCGCATCACGTCAAGGAGGTCGTCTACGATGTATTCCCGGCTTTGTGTATGCAGCACTTCATACTCCGGCACAATGTAACCATTTAAAATGTCGCTTTTTTCAGCAAACGCCTGATAAACACGCTCTGCATCCACCCCCAGCTTTGCCGCAACATTTTCAATGCAAAATACAGCAAATTCCAGCTCACCTGAATTTTTGATTTTTTCATCCGGCATCATACGCAATTCCCCCTTTACTTTATTTTAACCAATGTTACTTTTACTATCATAACACATAAATATGTACTGCACAATCAGGATTGCATTTTGATAGCCCATATAATAATGCTCATGTGCTATAAAGTAACACACATATTTACAGACAGCAGCCCTCTATTCTGAAATTTTGTTGCATTAGTGTAGTTTTTGAGCGAATATTATTTGTGGTTGACAGATTTCCAACCATTATTGGTAGAATGACAGGCTATGATTTTGCTATAATCAAGACACGATAAAAAACAAAGGAGCTTTAGAGTATGAATTTTAATGAAAAACTGATTTCTTTGAGAAAATCCAAAGGGCTGTCACAAGAAGAACTGGGAGCGGAATTGAGTGTGTCAAGGCAAACAGTTTCTAAATGGGAAAGCTGCCAGTCTTATCCCGATTTTCAACGGCTGGTATTGTTGAGTGATTTCTTCGGCTTGACGTTAGATGAACTTGTTAAGGACATTGATGTGCAGGAAGTACGCGAAAAAACTTAAATAGTGAACGGCTAAATTCCATATACAGTGATGTGGAAAACGCCAAGAAAATCATTAAACGGGGAATTATCATCGGAGGCAGCATTGCCGCTGTTCTTCTGATTATTGTGATTGTTTTGATTTTTAGCTTTGTATATTGATAGCTATATTTCAAGAAAGGGTATGTGGTATGGGCAAAGAATGTTTGTTACAAGTGCAAAATGTAACGAAAAGATATGGAGATAGAATCGCTTTGAATGATTTTTCCATGGATATTTGTCCGGGCGAAATCGTTGCATTGATTGGAGAGAATGGTGCTGGAAAAACAACACTATTGAATATTATTTGCGGATATATTAAACCCAATGCCGGACAGGTACAATATAAAGGGGAAAACATCATCGAAAAACCGTTGGCAATACGAGAATTTGGTATTTTGATTGAGCCGCAATTACTTGTATGTGTAGGCACCTATATGATTCTCTATATCATAATGAATTTGATGTCTTATATGGACGGGATAAAGTATCTATCACCATTACACTATATTGTTGCAGTTTCCTCAAATACCCTACAGTTCACATTCTCCACAATGATTTTTTCCTTTATACTATTTGTATGGGAATTTTATTTACACACATTGGTATTCGTAGGATTGAAAAAATGGATTTATAAAAACTGCACCGCAACATGAAGGTGTCAGAAGGCGACCGTCCTTATCTCACACCGATAAAAGAAAAGCTTGAGAAGTATCCGGCTGACTGACCGTGGTTGTGGGCGGCATAACGGCACTTATCGGGGCTATAATATTAATAATCAAATGTATATGATGTTGGGGTCAAAACATGTGCTATAAACTTAGCATGTATGCCTGCTTCGGTGGCGGACATATAGAAAGCCTATATCAGAGTTCTTAGAACATCTTGCTTCGGACAACGGAGCTGATATGCATAAATATAATACGTTATACACTCGTACATTAAATTAGCATGTTTTGACCCCAACATCATGTATATAATTTTAGGGAACTTTTCTTATAAAATATCTTATAAAAGTTCCCTAAAGTAGTGCAGTCATGAATAACTTTAACGAATTTCAGTCTTTGCTTCAGGAAAAAGCTGCCTTACCGCACCACCCCGTCCTTTATCACCAGCACCCTGTCCGCAAAATCCGCCATCTGCCTGTCATGTGTCACCATCACGATAGTCTGCCCGAACATGTCGGACGCATTGCGAAGAAGCGCTGCGACCTCGGATGAGGTCTCGGCATCGAGATTTCCTGTCGGTTCATCGGCAAGAATCACGTCAGGATTGTTGACAAGCGCCCTCGCGAGCGACACTCTCTGCTTCTCACCGCCGGACATCTCGAACGGAAACTTGTCCCTGCAATGTTCAATGCCAAGCTTTTCCATAATCTCTATCACTTCATCCTTATCCTCGCGCCTTTTGTCGAGATGCACCGGAAAAACTATATTCTCGTATGCCGTGTACTCCGGGAAAAGGTTGTAGTCCTGGTACACGAAGCCTATATTTCTTCTCCTGAACTCGGAGAGCTGCTTATCCGAAAGCTTCGTGCCTCCGCCGTATATGTCCGCTCCGCCAATCTTTACCGTGCCCTCATCCGGAACATCGAGCGTTCCAAGTATCCTTAAGAGTGTCGATTTTCCCGAACCGCTCTTTCCGATTATCGCTGCAAATTCGCCTCTCTCAAACGCAACACTGCAATTTCTAAGTGCCCTGACCGGGACTCTGCCCTCATAAGTCCTTGACACATTCACCGCCTCTAAAACAATATCCTTTCCCATATTAATACCAGTCCTTTCCCAAAGTCATATTTATACCCATGCATACTGCAAGCATTGATTGCAGTACTGCCACCAATAAGTAGTTGGAAAGTTTTTCTTTCAAACTTTCATTCCCGAATGCCTCGCATTTTACAGCCTTCCCGCTCTGAGCTCTCTTACCGTCATCGCAGTGCCCACAATTACAAATACAATGATAATCACCGCAACAATCACAAAGTTCCACTCATACGGAAGGTCTAAGAGCTGTATCGGAACCAGCCTCATTCCCTCCTCCGCCGTTGAGAATGAGAATATCCTGCCAAGCCTGTGCGATGTCAGCCATCCGCCCGTTATCGCAGCCTTTTTTATCTGATTTACATAGACAAAGCCGTATATCGCCACAAAAACAGGAATCGAAGCAAGCAGCGACAAGCCGTCCTTTGCCGCATCGCACGCCGACTGTTTTATGAGGAAGCCGTCATCCACACCCTCCTGCTTGTATTTTGCTCTCGTCTCGCACAGCCCTGCAATATCATCCTTCAGGATTGCTATTCTTATGACCGCAAACATGAAAAACAGCGCCGCCACAAAGCATCCATACATAAAAAACTCGTGCATTATGGATTTGTATTGATTTTTCAATTCGCCATATCTTGAAGTGTAGCTTCCGCCATTTCTCACGGCGATTATGGACAACTGCTGCGCGGTAAATTCGGCATCCCTGTAATTGTCAAATATAAATTCCGCCTGCGTATACTTAAATTCCTTGCCGTCGGCAGCCGCAATCCGCTCTCCGAGTGCTTCTGAGCCGTATATTGTGTAATATTTTCCGCCATAAGGCACGCCGTCCGACACGTTTGCCGGGGTTCCGACAGCCGCAGCCTCGACATCTATATTTCCTGACGCTGTCGGGATATGTATTACCGTCCCTGCCGTGAGCGATGAGTCCGTCTCCTCCGTGTTAAACAGCACCAGAACCTGCTCCCCACTCTCGAACCTTTTGCGGTCTGCACCATCCCACCTGATATTATTTGGAAACGCCTCCCAGATGTCATCATAATTGCTGCAATAAATTTCCGTAAAAAGCTCCCCATACTTGTCATCGTACTGCCAATAGCCGTCATTCATTCCGTATACCTTGGTTACCTCATCGACTGCCTCCCTATAATACTCCGACTGCTCCATGCCGTTCCATGCAAGCTTATGCGTTGACACCCTCGCATTATAGTTCAGCACGCGGATTCCCTCGACAAGCTCCATGCTCTTGAGCGCCGTTTTTGAAAAACCGCCATCCGTGTCATAGAACGAGGCGTTGGTCGACGTCACCATCCCCGTCTCCTTATCCTCATAGTCAATCTGATAGTCAAAGCCCGACGGCATATCAATTGTGAAATCATTCACAGAGCTCTTAAAGCCCTTATAATATGATATATCCGTGTACATCTTGGTGAAGCTGTAGAGCACCACACTGCACACGGCAATTCCTATCACCCTCAAAAGTATCGTCCTCACCGGGTGAAGTGCGTTCTGACGCTTTGCCGCATAAGCTGGCGTTATCATTCTTCCGTTTCTGCCGCCGTGTATCTTCTTTCTCAGATGGTTTGCCCTGCGCGCACTTATTTTTCCCTCGCCCTGTACCATTCGCCTGCTCATAAGCGTGGTCTGCGAAGCCAGAACAGCCACAAGCATCGTTAAAAATACCACTCCCACAATCCGCAGCAGCAATCCGACATCAAAGACGAAAAAGTACTCTATATCCGCCGCCCTGCTCACGAAGACCACAGCCACGGCACATATCAGGTACGCCCCAATCACACCCGCCGCTGCCGCCGGGAGCATGGTAAACACACTCTCCTGAATCGAGAACGCCCTTATCTGCCCCTTTGATGCGCCTATGCACCTCATAAGATAATACGCACTCTTTCTCCGCCTGTTTTCCTGAATGATTATGTATACCATCGCACAGCAGCCAATCACCATGACGGATATTAAAACCCACACATTCGTAACCTCGCTGTCCCACAGCACCGCGTCATAGACCTTGGAATTGTAGAACATAGCGGCATCCCCCTCCGCAAGCGTCCTTGCAAATTCAGGATTCACATCCGCATACTCGTCTTTGAGACTGTAAAATCCAAAGTGAATCTTCTGTGCGTCGAGCGCGGCAAAATCCTCCGCCGACACAATCATGCCCGGCATTCCCGAGCCCGTAGACCACAGGTCAAGATAATTGTAGAGGATGCCCGTGACCACATACTGCTTTGTGTGATACTCCTGATTCATGTTTTTTTCGCGTAGCTCACTGTAATCGTAATACTTTCCGTAGCATACCTCTATCCGCTGCCCGAGTTCATATGAAAGCCCAAGCCTTTCAAGTGCCCCGAGCGTAAGCGCTATCTCTCCCTCGCTCTCAGGCATCCGCCCATCAAATATCCTCACTCGCCCAATGTCGGACATATTGTCGGGAAGTGTCCCGATATACAGCCCCGTATCATTTGAAAACGCATCCCCGCCGTCGTTTAAGTAAACGTGCACGCCTCCGAGCACCTCACCCGTCTTTTTTACATATGGATGCAATGCCTCAGGCGTAGTAACAAATCCCGGCTGCTCGAGTATCCAACTCCCGCACAGCCTTATATTCCTCTGATTTTCGTACTCCTCCATCTGACTGTGATAGAGCAAAAAAGCGGCAAGAAAAAAGCTCACAAGAAATACAATAAGTGATACCCTCACAAGCTCTTTTCTCCTCCGCCGTCTGCTGACACTGATTAAGTCCATATCTCATGCTCCTCTCTCATTATGTAAAATAGCTTTCCCGCCTTTATATTCAGAGCATACACCACATTTCTTACAGGACTCTTACAGCTTCACCGATTTTTATTTTTTCCTTCACATTATATATAGGAAGCATAATCCTTATCACACAGCCCGTGTCACCATCGGCACTGTGCACCACAATATCGCCCCCGTGCGCTTTTACAACCATATATGCGAGATTTAAGCCTATGCCCGTGCTGTCCTCCCTTGAGTTCTCACCCACATAGTAGCGCTCAAACAGCTTTGACATTTTTTCCTTCTTCACCCCCGGACCTTCGTCCGTTATCCCGAGACTCACCATGTCACTTTGGCATGCTCCCCGCAAAACCACCCTGCCGTACTCAAGTCCGTTGGACACGATATTATTCACAGCCTGATAAAGCCACTCCGCATCCGCATCTATCATGCACGACGGCATATTTTCAACGATAAGGCCGTCATTTTCAAGCTCAAGCCGCTTCACCAGCGACGCCACATCCATCCTCCGCTTGTTAAAATGAAGCTTTCCGACACGAAGCCTGGCGGAATTTAACAGCATCATCAAGAGCTCCTTCATGTGCTCTATGTTGTCAATGCACTTCTCCCTAAGTCTCTCATCATGCTCTCTATCCCAGCCATCCATCAGCTCGAGATTTACCATCACCGCCGCGAGCGGGGTTTTAAGCTGGTGCGTCACATTTTCCATAAACACCTGAATATCCTGCTGCCTGTCCTCATAGTACTTTTCCTTTGCGCGTGCATCCTCCGTAAGCCTGTTTATAGTGTGCTCACTTTCCATGTCAGCCATCCCCTGATGCCTTCCCCTAATCACCACAAGACACACGATTCCGCATAGAATAACTGCTGCCGCGCATCCGAGCACAGCAACCGCCCCATATACATTCAATCTGTTCCACAGACGGAAGGCTTCTCCTGTGTAGCCAAGACTTTTTGCAGCCTCCACGCCCGCTGCCTTCTCATCACGTCCCGTGAACATACCTCTAAGCAGCTCATTTGCCGCATTTTCATCGTACTCATACACAATTCCGACCATGTTCTGCATCTGTCCCATGTAAAACTTCAACATAAAAAGCATGCCGCCAAGAGCCAGTGCTCCAATGCAGCATGCAAGTCCTATTACCGCAATATCAAAATGCCTGTATCTTCCGCTCATCATCCGTCCTCCCGCTCATTCCATCTGTACCCGATTCCTCTTACCGTGTCTATGTACTCCGCACCATCTATCCTGCCAAGCTTTTTTCGCAGGCGGCTTATCTCCACCGACAATGTATTGTCATCCACGAACTCGCCGTCAATATCCCACATAAGCTCAAGAAGTCTCTGACGCGGTATAAGAATACCCGGATTTTCCGTAAAAAAACCGAGAAGCTTAAGCTCGTTCCTTCTAAGCTCCAGCTCCTGTCCACACTTAAACACTCTTCCCGCCGCCTTATCGTACACCAAATCACCGGCTCTGTATGTCTCATTGTTCTTATGGTATCTGTTAAGATGCGCTCCGACTCTCGCCATAAGTTCTCTCTTCCTGAACGGCTTCCCAAGGTAATCATTTCCACCCATCTCAAGCCCTTTTACAACGCTGTCCTCATCATCAAGTGCCGTCAAAAAGATAATCGGCACATTGCTTCCAAGCTCATCCCTTATATGCTCACACAGTCCGAATCCGCTTCCATCCGGAAGCATTACATCGAGCAGGTACAGATCGGCACCGCCGCCGGCAATACTTCTCTCAGCCTCCTGCACGCTTCCGCACGCCGCTACATCATATCCGTCCCTTACAAGAAGCTCGCACAAGCCCTCCCTTATATCCCTCTCATCCTCAACAACCAGAATCTTCCCCCTGCTCATGGTTGGTCTCCCTTCAACGTGATAATATATTAATTATATTAATTCTCCATTATACTCCTCCAACTCCTCTGCGAATATATTTTTTTTCATAAATGTATTCACACTTTCATCATTTTCAGCTATCAGTAATATATACATGCCATCCCATGCCACGATTTCCGAAACTGCCAGCGGATGTTGTACGCTAATCGGACTTTTCCAAAACCCCGTATATCCATCTGCATACGGATAATCGTATTTCAACACCTCATCCAATGTTACAGCTTTCGGAAAGACAGAGAATACCCCCCATATCCATTGGAAGTCCTCTTTTTTCAATAAGCGCAACAGCTCTTTCCCATCAATCCAGCAGTATTCCGCATCCATGATTTCGTATATTCCATGTCTGCGTGACAACATTCAATATTGGTTATAAGACAATTACATTTATCAAAATCATTCATGCAGCCAAACACCTCTATTAATGAGGTCTTATCATAATTTATTATACAGCCCTTCACCCCAGTCCTCCTTAGTGTATACATATTGACTCTCTTGTGCTCATTATATCATATAATTCCCAGTTCAACACAATAATGGTATGACAATCCTGCGATTTAACGACAGTTTCAGCAGAATGCCATACCATTATACGTTGAACGTCCGGGACTATTTATTCATCAAATAAATACACCGCTTTGTCTGTAAACAGCCACGCACTATATCTATTGATGGATTTATTATTACATCCAGTTATTATTCTTCCTAAAGCTCCCCGCCATGATAACGCAGTCCACTCCAAGCAGAATGAGATAAGCCCCTATGAGCACCGATGCCGAGAACAGTGCTATCGACGGTGAGAATATCATGAGTATTCCCAACACAATTCCGATAATGTTGAGCACAAGCGAGAAAATGTAATACACTCTTCCCGCGCCGATTCTTACGAGTGGAAGATGTGAAAGTCTCGATATGCTGTGTGCGATGAACCATATCGGTATGAGCATAACGATTATGAGCTGACCCGCATTCGGATACATGAGAAGCATTGCTCCGGCAAGTACACTCATTACCCCGGATACGAGTGCGAGCACAGGTCCGAAGCCCGTGTATTTTTCCATCTTGACATAAAAGATTATGTCGGCAACGCCCGTCACTATCGCCATGATACCGTATATGATTGAGAAGCCCCAGAACACTCCCGTGGGGCAGACAAGTGTAACTATGCCGAGTATGATGAGCAGTATGCCCTCTATCAGCTCTAGCCATTTGCAGCGTGAATACTCTTTCATACCTGCTCACCCACCTCTCTCACAGAAGCAGTCTGCTGTTCTTTTTTCTGTTCTTTATTCACTGTGTCCGATTCAGAAGCACTTTCTCCTTCTTTATTATCTGCGTCCCCTGAGGCTTCTGCCTGCGCGGAATTGTCGGCATTTTTCTGATTATTGAGAATCTTCATAAACTCCTCGCCGGTAATTGTCTCCTTCTCATACAGGTACATGGCAAGCTCATCAAGCTTAGCCCTGTTGTCCATAAGGAGCTTCTTAGCCTTCTCATGCTGACGCTTTACAAGCTCTACAACCTTCTTGTCAATCTCCTTCTGTGTGTCTGCGGAGCAACTAAGAGAGGTGTCGCCTCCGAGATACTGATTCGTGACAGTCTCCATCGCAACCATATCGAACTCTTCACTCATTCCATATCTGGTAATCATAGCACGCGCAAGCTTCGTCGCCTGTTCAATATCATTGGATGCCCCTGTGGTAATCTCGTTAAAGACAACCTCCTCAGCGGCACGTCCACCTGTGAAGGTCGCAATCTTGTTCTCAATCTCCTTCTTGTTCATAAGGTATTTATCACCCTGCTCCACCTGCATTGTGTAGCCAAGCGCACCTGAGGTACGCGGAATAATGGTAATCTTCTGAACCGGAGCCGAGTTAGTCTGAAGTGCAGCGACAAGAGCATGACCTATCTCATGGTATGCAACTATCTTCTTTTCCTCATCAGAGAGAACAGCATTCTTCTTCTGATAGCCTGCGATAACGACCTCAATGCTCTCCTCAAGGTCTGCCTGTGTGACAATGGTTCTGTTGTTCCTGACGGTTCTGAGCGCGGCTTCATTTATGATGTTGGCAAGCTCTGCGCCTGAGGCACCGGAAGCCATTCGCGCTATTGTGTGGAAGTCAACATCATCCGAGAGCTTAATCTTTCTCGCATGAACCTTGAGTATCGCCTCACGTCCTGCGAGGTCAGGAAGCTCAACAGGCACGCGTCTGTCAAAACGTCCCGGTCTGGTAAGAGCCGGGTCAAGTGACTCAGGGCGGTTCGTCGCTGCAAGAATGATAACACCGTTATTTCCTTCAAATCCGTCCATCTCCGTAAGGAGCTGATTCAAGGTCTGCTCACGCTCATCATTTCCGCCGAGCTGACCGTCCCTCTTCTTACCGATTGCATCAATCTCATCTATGAATACAATACAAGGAGCCTTCTCCTTCGCCTGGCTGAAAAGGTCACGAACCTTCGATGCTCCCATTCCTACGAACATCTCAACGAACTCAGAGCCGGATATTGAGAAGAACGGAACATTCGCCTCACCTGCCACTGCCTTGGCAAGCATTGTCTTACCTGTTCCCGGAGGACCTACAAGCAGAAGTCCCTTCGGCATTGACGCACCTACATCCGTGTATTTTGACGGATTGTGAAGATAATCCACTATCTCAGCAAGATTCTCCTTCGCCTCATCCTCTCCTGCAACATCGGAAAAATGTATTCCCTCCGTCGACTGCACATATATTTTTGCGTTGCTCTTTCCCATGCCGAATGCCATGGAATTCTTGCCGCCGCCCATCTGCTGCATGAGCTTTCTAGACATATACTGACCAAGCACGATGAAAATAACAAGCGGAAGTATGCCTGTCACAAGAAAGCTTACAAGCGGAGACGTTGTCTTTTCAATCTCCTTGGCAAACGTCGCCCCGGCGTTGTACAGGCGCTCCGTGAGATCAGGGTCATCCATCGTGCCGGTCTTGTAAATCATCTGCTTGTCCTTGTCGGTGAACACGATCTCCGAATTGCCTACTTCAACCTCACCGATATTCTTTTCCTCTATCATCTTCATAAATGTGCCGTAGTCAACCTGCATGACCTGGCGCTCCATAAGAATCGGTGATATAATAAGATTAAACAGAACTATAAGCAACAGAACTATGCCGTAGTAGAATATCAACGGCTTCTTAGGTGATTTGATTTCCTTCATACCTTGTCCTCCTGATGTAAAGTATATTCTTAAGTGCCATACTGCGGCACTGCTCATTGAATACATTATACCACCTGATATATTAACATTCTACAGAGGAAGATTAAGGATTTATAACCCAATTATAAAAATTTTCCAGCACAGCATATATGCAATAAAAACCGATAGAGCAGCACTATAAAATGTGTGCCCTATCGGTTTTTTTGTTCATATTATTCAGTGCTTCTGCTCTCTCTCACCGTCAATAAAATGTGCGAGGATATCCGCCGTCCTCTCTACACCAAGCCTGCTGTTGATACAGATATCATAATTTCTTGAGTCACCCCACTTACCCTGACAATAGCGGTTGTGATAGGTCTTTCTCTTCTTATCCTGCTGCTCAATCAGCTTGACTGCCTTATCTCTTGTGGTCTGGTAGCGCTCCATAATTCTGTGAATCTTGTTCTCCATACTTCCAAGTACGAATATTGTCACAAGATTAGGATTTTCCTTGAGAACCTCCTCCGCGCATCTTCCGACAATGACGAATGACTTGCCCTCATCAGCCATTCCCTTGAGATACTTGAACTGCATCCATGCAAGATTCTCCTCCGGCGAGGTACTGAAGCCCCTGACGGACCTTGTAAAAAATGAAGCCTTTGACTTCTCATCGTACTTTCCAAGAGCCTGTGCATCAAGATTCTTCTGATCCGCAATGTCCTCCAACAGATTGCTGTCATATAGAGGAATATTGTACTTCTCAGAAAGAAGCTGTGCCACCGCATGACCGCCGCTTCCGAATTCACGGCTTACTGCAATAATAAGTTGTTCACCCATATAAAACGCCTCCTACCCGGCATATTACTGTGATTCCAAATAGACGATAAATTTCCATGCTGCTGTAAAATGTTATGTCTTAAACAGGCAATAAACAAATATAACTATCCAGAATCACATTTGCAAACCTGCTGCCTCTGAATAGTTATATTTTAACTTAAAATACCTTATTTTGTAAATAGTTTTCTTAAAATAATTTGAAATATTCTAACAATTTTTATACAAGGAACAAGTAAAGCGGACATTCGCAATCCGCTTTCGCTGCTTGCTCGTGAACGCAGTTCGCATCCCCCTTACCCACCGCTTAGTGCTCTACACACCTGAAGCTGGGGATTGCTTATTCTGCGTTCAAATAATTAGTATGCATGACAGTTGTTGCGGCTTAATTGCCCGATTTTCATCTGCTGCGTTGTCGTCAAGCAACATAGCCACCGCTACGCCTCATTCCTCCGCCTTGCATCTGAAACAGGCCTTCGGCGTCAATATATCAGAAACATATTTTTCGGTGTACTAGAGGTATCTCACATAAATGCTGACCATAGAGATAAGAATTACAATAACAGTCGCAGGAACAGCAACCTTGCAGTACCTGCCCCATGTTACAGGGTAGCCCTCTCTTGAGGCAATTGATGTACCGACTACGTTAGCCGAAGCACCGATAGGAGTTGCACTTCCACCGATATCTGTTCCCATCGCAAGTGTCCATGAAAGAACCGCCAGATCCGCACCCGTTGTCGCGGAAAGTGTCTTTATAACCGGTATCATCGTAGCTGCGAACGGAATATTGTCTATAAATGCACTCGCAATGGCTGATACCCAGATAATAATTGCTATCATTACCATTATATTTCCGCCGCTGACCTTTCCGATGAACTGTGCAAATACCTCAAGAATACCTGTCTGCTCAAGTCCTCCTACGACAAAAAAGAGTCCGATAAAGAAGAGCAGTGTCTTATAGTCAACACCCTTAAGTATTGCCTTTATATTCTTTCCTGATGTGAGCAGCGTTATGAGTGCTATAAATGTACCGATAAACGCAACGGTGAGTCCTGTCTGCGCATGTGTGATAAGGAGTGCAACAGCAATAAAGAATATGACAGTACTGATTGCAAATGCCTTCTTGTCCGTTATCGCCGACTTAGGTGAAGGCATCTTGGATATATCCACATTCGTGCCCGCCTTGCCGAGCTCCTTCCTGAAGCACAGATAAAAATATGCAACTATAACGACGAGTGATATCAGCGCGATAAGTCCCGTGTTGATGACAAAATCGGCAAATGAATATCCAAGTGATGTACCTATAATAATATTAGGCGGATCACCGCACATTGTAGCTGAACCACCGAGATTCGCGCAGAATATCTCCGACAGAATAATCGGCACAGGGTTAAACTTGAGAAGCTGTGCAAGCTCAACGGTAACTGCCGCAAGGAACAAAATAACAGTGATACTGTCGATAAACATGGCAAGCACAAAGGACATTACCATGAATGTAAGGAAAATCGGAATTACCTTATATTTTACAAGCTTTGCAATGGTCATGCAGAGCCAGCGGAAGAATCCCGCCTTTGCCATTCCCTCCACCATTATCATCATTCCCGCAAGGAATATGATTGTCGCCCAGTTAACTCCGCCGGTACTCTCAGACGAGCTTCCCGCCTCATACCAGAAACCGAGCGTAAATATGTTTCTAACATTAAGTGTCTCCGTAAAGGCACTCATACTGTGCATTGACAGACCAAATACCAGAACCGCCGTAGCAAGTCCGCAGCACAGCGTGACAAGACATTTCTCTATCTTATCCGTGATAATGAGCACAAACATCACTATAAAAATGGTGAGTGCCAGAATCTTTGCTATCATCATAGCTCTTTCCTCCGTTAAATCTTTAAGTACTACCGAGCTATTATACACTAGTAAATCCATAATGTCACGTTAGAAAAGCAAAGTTTTACCATTTATTTTCCGCATTTTGGGACAGGGGTCTGACACCGGCGTCCCAATGCTGGGACACCGGTGTCAGACCCCTGTCCCAGCCTCTTTGTCCCTATCCTCATCCTTCTGCGGCAGGCTTCCATAATCATCCGATTTTTTGAACTCCCCATACGCATCATCATAAGCCGCCAGTAGCTCCGCTCTGGCAGGATCATCCTCCGGTATGCGTGACACCGCATCCGTATACAGCTCCTGTGCCTCCTCCTTGGATTTACAGCATTTAAGCTGTGCCTCAAGTGCCTCCCTCTGTGCCTGTATGCGCGCCACCTTCATATATGTGACCGGGTCATACCTTCTAAGGTATGCCAGCTCATCCTGTGTGAGCTTCTTCCCACTCTGTATCTTGGCATATATCTTCTTTATGAATCTCTCCCTCTGCGCATCCGTCATCCCCGCCGTCGGGTCAAGGTAGTCCTGCACCGCAACGCGCAGCATGTCCATTCTTGATGAATATGCTGCCGGTCTGGAAGCCTGCATCGGCTTGTCTCCATTTGACGAATTTTTCCCAAACACCGTCTTCAGCTTGTCAAATGCAGTCCGACCATCACCGCTTACACTTGTCTTAAGGCTCTTAAGATTTACATATACATTCTGTGACATAAGTCTCCTCCCCAAATGCAATATTTGATTGAATTGTCTTCTCTGTAAAAAAATGGACAGCACAACTAGATCGTGCTGTCCGTAGCTTTCTTATACATCCGTGTATATATGTCAGATTTCTTCTCTACATATAATATATATCGGATGTTATCAGCGTAAGCTTATATTAGTTTTTACAATAAATGATATTTGCAATCCGCTCCGCTGCTCTGTCAATACTGCTTTCTCCTCATAACTCCCATGCTGCACATGACAGATACGGCAAGAATTATCATCGTAGCCGCTGCCACTCCAATTATTACATATAACGACTTTATCCCGTCAACCGCTTTTATGACCTCTGCCGCCTTCTGCTCCACATCGCCGACAACTCTGTCAATCACATACACACTTGCAATTACGGCACCAATCACAACCATAATAAATATTCTTGATTTTGAATTTCCGAACCTGAGCTGAACAGGTATAAGAAATGATTCTATAATCACAATAGGTGGCAATACCGCAGCAGCAGCTATGAGCATATCCGATGTCACTACAGCAGTTCCTCTTATGCCTGCGCCGATAAGGAAAAATACCATTGTAACCAGTCCTGCCGCAATTCCGCCTGCCGTGCAGAACATATACTTCTCATACACATAATCCTTATATGTAACCGGAAGTGTCATGATATAGCTGTATCCGTTGTCAGCCTCATCAAAGCTTATCGTATTCACCGAAAATATTGTCCCGAAAATGGTCATATATGGCAGAACCTTATCAATGCTTTCCGAAAAGCTCATTATGAGTGCCATAAAAGCAACCACTATCACCATCTGTTTATTTCTCAAAATCAGTCTGACATCTTTCTCAAAAAGTCCTGCCATCACATTTTCCCTCCCGAATACATAAGAATCAAGTCATCAATTCCGCCTTTTTCAACAACCATACCCGGATAATTCTCCACATAGAACTGCTTCTCATTTGTGAAGCATGAATATCCGAAGCTTTCCTTATTTGCCTTTAAAATATATGTCTTGTCAAGTTTTTCATAAGCCGCTTCATCGACCTTAAGCACTGCATATTTGTCAAGAAGTACATCCGTATCCTCGTGAAGCACTACATTGCCATCATGAATCATGTATATGTCATCGCATAACCCTTCAAGATCAGTAGATATGTGGGACGTGATCAATATGCTGCTGTCAGGTCTTTTTTCCATATAATCGCGCAGCATATCGAGGAGCCTGTTTCTTGCGTCAACATCAAGCCCGGCTGTCGGCTCATCAAGTACGAGAAGCCTCGCGTTATGGCTGAGTGCCACCAACATTCTCAGCTTTGCCCTCATACCTGTTGAAAAATCCTTTATATTCTTATCCAACGGTATGCTCAGCTTATCACACCGGCTTCTGAACTCTCCTTCATCGAAATCATAATACAGCTTCTTCAGTATTCTGATTATGTCCTTCACATTCAGGTAAGTCGAAAAACCCGCCTCGGAAAGCGTAACACCCAGCTTCTGCTTATCCTTTCCGGTAAGCTCGCACGGCGTCTTCCCGAGAACCGATATACTTCCCGAATCCGGTCTTACAAGCCCGAGTATCAGCTTGATTGCCGTGCTCTTACCGGCTCCGTTCTTTCCCACAAGCCCCGTAATATAACCTTCCTGAACCTCCATTGATATGTTGAGTTCAAAATTCCCATACTTCTTGACAAGATTATCTGCTTTTATCATACTTCACTCTCCCTATCCCCTGCTCACAATCGTTCACTCTTCAATTATTATGGCAAACAACTCCTTAATCTCCTCATCGCTCATCCCGACTGCCCTCGCCTTCGCGACTGCATGGCAGAAATCCTCCTCCACCGCATGCCGTCTGGCTTCTGCGGCAAGCTCCATGTCCGTAGCCGTGACAAAGGTTCCCTTGCCATGGACTGTGCTCACAAAATTCTCCTACTCAAGCTTATCGTAAGCCTTCTTGACGGTAAGAGCACTTATCTTAAGCTCCCCCGAAAGCGTTCTGACGGAAGGAAGTGCTTCCCCCTCCTTAAGCCCGCCTGAGATTATCTCATTTTTAATCTGCTCCATGAGCTGCTCATAAATAGGTATCATGGATGAGTTGTTAAGTATAATATGCATATTATTCCATATTCCGAAAGCCTTTATAACAGCTTATACCCCTGCATGCTGCGGTATACCGGCAATAAGCAGTTGGAAAGTCTCATATTCAACCTTCACCTATATGTTCCGGAATCTTCTCCTTATTTTAAATTATTGTCTATTCATAACTGACATCAAAAATACTGAATAATTACAAATTTTCTGTGCTGCAGCGCTACATCACAAATATCCATTAATGTATAAACAGTATATAACAGTTGGTATCTGTTGTCAACTGTTATATACTGTTTATCTCGGAATATTTATTTAGAATATACACAATGCTGCTTAAAACACACAGCTGCTATCTTACTGCTAAAACCGTACCATCATTCTGATGCGACAGGGGCTGACATCGGTTTTACTGATGGAAATGCTGAGCATTTTATTTCTTATAAACCAATTGACGGAAAATACCCGGCAATTTTCCCACCAGCATATAAATCACATATATTAGTACTCCAACACAGAATGTCCCCATTGTCCATATAAAGAAATCCTTAAAAAACATTCCCATATTGTCATGCAGTGGTGTAATCCAGTCATGCATTTTCCATATTGAATACACAAATTCATTATCATGGAGCAGATACACCATAAATGTAGAAGCTCCCAGATAATTGATTATTTTACTCTCAGGAATATTGATTCTTCTGAACAATTCAAATACAGCGGCCGCAAGTATTATAGGTACAAATTGATGATTAGCGTATAGAGGTATGGTCTGCAGAAATGCTCCTGTCTCCCCCGCATTATAAGCCTGAATATTTTTCGCAGCCTCAATATAATAATTTCCGCACACAAGCAGATTTATTAAAATAATTACAGCCACTAGCGCCCATGCCCTTATTTTTTCAAATGGATTATATCTTCTGATAAATCCCCCCAATGAATACAGGAATATTCCTGTAAAAATAACTTCCAGACCCGTCACAAAATTTACAAGAATATATCTGCTATAATATAACGAAACCATAGCGAAAATAACAGCAAGAAACATAATATAATTCTTCTTATCCATCCGGTCCAATAGGTTGTTCAAAAATAATTTTCCCAGAACAATTATTACAAAATAATAGCCAACAAACCATGAGAGATTATTAAATCCATTGAAATCAATTAATTCTAATGAAAGCTGTGGAAATTTATTATATGTAACAATAGCTGCCAGACCAATAATTACAGCGGCAAATGCCAGTTGTGACAACAATTTTTTAGCCGTTTTTGTAAGGTCAACATTATTTCCCTTATGTGCCATAAAATATCCCGATATTATAATGAAAATGGCATTCCCCATCTGCCCCATCGGTGACACTAATACCAATACCAGTAATCGCATTGAGATATCGGGAGAATAAAATCCATTGGGACGTATGCTTATAAGCTGCTCATTTATACAATGACAAAAAACATGATATCCCACTATCATTATCATTGCAAACACTCTAAGAAGCTCAATACTTGTGTCTTTTCTGTTCACGTTAGCCTCCAAAAAACTTTTTTTTCATTCTACCACCCTGCCTCTCTCACGGCAAGCTTTTTCCCTTAATACTGATTATTTGTTTATTTCTATATTATATCCCCCGCATACTGCAAGCAATGCTTGCAGTACTACCACCAGTAAGTAGTTTGAAAATTTTATTTTCAAACTTAATCCTCCCGTATTACTTATGCCATCCCGGAATCGCAAATTCCGGTGCCCCAACACAAAAAGCCCAAATGTGCCTGAATCTAAGCACACCTGAGCTTTTCTCATAACATAATTCCCTGTTGGGACACCGGTGTCAGACCCCTGTCCCAGATTATTCTCCTACCCTGTTGAGTGTGAAATCATCAACTGTGCCCCAGCTTCCGCCGTTACACTTCATCCTTACGCCGACAACAATCGTGTCTCTCGTGAGCTTAATATCGGCTACAGTCGGCTCCTTCCAGTCAGCATAGCCCGTCAGCTCGAACTGCTGTGTGTACTCCTGTCCATCCGCAATCGCATACAGCTCAAGCACGGATGAGCTCAGCATATCTCCGCCCTGCGAGAAGGCTGAGAGCTGATAGGTTCCCGGCTCAAGTCCTGTAACCTCCTGCTCAATGGAGAAATCCATCTCACTCACCGACCAGAAGTGGAATGCGGTCTCACCCGTCCTGGCATCCTTGGCGTTGACCTGATAATCTGTAGGGTTTTCTTTTCCATTGTATGTAACCTTCCACATGGAAGTGTCGGAATCCTCAAAGCCAGAGTTTACTACATAATTTATAAGCTTAACCTCAACATTTGCGACAACCGTTCTGTACTCCTCATCAAGCTCCTCGTCCTGAAGAATACCCTCTACCTGATAGCTTCCGCCGATATTGGTGTCTATCGCTGCAGTCTGTTCTGCATCCCATACAACCGGAACCTCCCTGTTGGCTGTCTTATCATTGTAGACAACCTGTGCTGTCTCAGGCAGTGCCAGCTCAGCTCCCACATTGCAGGATACCTCAACGTCAGGAACCTTTTCAACCGCAAGCGGTGCCGTTGCCCCATACTTTAACTCCCTGAATACCTTGAGTGAGTCGAGCGGATGTCCGGTAAAATCAAACATTGCCTGATTATCCCATGAACAGCCGCCGTAATACTTACCTGCGTCCTTAGGATCATAGGAGCCTGAATAGCTGCTCGCCCAGCCGCTTCCATATTTCTCCCAAATTGATGAGTTATCAGCGTCAGCAGGTCCCACAGGAATCCATGTTCCTTCCCAGTAGAACACACCCATTATATCAGCTTCATCTGCTGCCGCACATATATCACGAAGCATATCTGCCTGTCCCTGGACAGTTGCATCATACCCATCCACAAGGTCGCCGTCACCGGATACACTGTTTCCGCTTCCGTCACCATCCTCTGTGGTATAACAATATGAAGTCTCTGCAATCACAACCTTCTTGCCGTAGGTGTCCTGCACATATTCTGCCATATCCTGCATATTCTCCATCGAGCCATGCCAGAATGAATAGTAGGACATTGCAAAAATATCATAATCCACACCATATTTATCAAGGTCGGCCGTAATCTTCGCAACCTCACCCTGTTTATCAATGTCTGTGTAGTGGACAGCAACCTGAATGTCTTTTCCGGCAGCTTTTGAGACCTCACGCACTGCACTGCTGCCCGCCTTCAACAACTCCGCAACCGAGGACATGAATGTCTCCCCTGACATTCCCTTATTGATTTCATTTCCTACCTGAACCATACATACATCGACACCGGCATTCAGAATATCTGTAAGGCTTGTCACCGTAAAATCATAGAGCGCATCGCTCTTCTGCTCAAGATTCATGCCCTTCCACGCCTTCGGAACATACTGCTTAGTCGGGTCTGCCCAGAAATCCGAATAATGGAAATCTATGCATACCTTCATACCATACTGTGTCGCTCTCTTACCAAGCTCAATAGCCGTGGCAACATCATTGTTTCCTCCGCCGTAGCCATTTCCGTTCTCATCATACGGGTCGTTCCATACACGCAGTCTTATGTAGTTGACACCTGCCTCGGCAAGTGTCTTGAACACATCCTGCTCCTCACCGTCAAAGCCATAGTACTTCGCACCGCTATTCTCCACAGCTAACACCGCAGAGGCATCCATTCCTCTTATAAAATCATCGGAAATATCCACTATCGGCTGAACAAATATGCCCGACTCCTCGGGCCCGTCCGGAAGTGAAAATGTCGTCACGTCAATCTTCTCGGGATTAATCTCGATTTCATCCGCCGTCTTTCTCTCTATAACCGGGAACTGTGTGGTGCTCTCTCCTTCCGATTCGGGATTCTCTGTTTCCGGCTTCAGTCCATCTACGCTGCTCTCTCCGACCTGCATATTGCCGGATGAACCTGCGTTACTGTCGGTACCGGTACCCTTATCACACCCAGACAATACCCCGGCGCACAGACTCATTGATAATGCCGCCGCTGCTAACCCCCTGCCAAATTTCCGTAAGCTTTTAACTGCTTCGTTTTCTGAGTTTTTTTTCATGATATACCTCTCTTTTACTAAAACATATTTATGGCTGTTCTTTCTTATGTGCAGTAAGAAATTATCCATCTTCCTTGTATATAAATTCGTTGCAGATTAGTGGAAAAATGCTTTCTTTTCTTATCATTTTAAGGCAAATATCTGCTATTATCAATCATTATTAATTTTAATTAATTTCGCCACTTATTTCGAAACAAGCAGCAAAAATACCCGAACCATATGCAAATTCATGTCTTTTTACATCATGCCTTTTTTACTGCTTTTCTTTACACTTCCCTATTCGTCATTTTGGATTTTCGGTTCGACCCTCATGGATTAGCGGATGGATGGCATACACATTTACTCAAGTCCCCCTTTAAACACATAACGTCCTTTGCCATTACCCTTTACCACCTCAACAACCTCCATCTCTCTCAATTTTAACATAATTGCACGTGAAGTAGTAGGAGAGCAATCAAGTATCCTCTGTATCTCCGAAGCACCAAATACTTGTTTTGCATCAATTCCATCATACACTTTTAATAAATTTTCCTGTGTCGGCAATTTATACGACTTCTTCGCAAGTGCACATCTCATCTCCTCAATCGTCAGCTTTCCATTTTGAATAATCGGGTTTTCCTTTTCAATAATCGGGTTTTCTGTCTGAATAATCGGATTTTCCTCTTCAATAATCGGGTTTTTAGATTCAAAAGCCGATTTTTTAGCACTTGCATTATAAATAATCGTTTTTAGAATAAATGCATCAACATAATAAACCGGACTCTGTAATCCGGCACTCTCCAATTCAGTACACATACGATCAACACCCTCGCCATATTCCTTAACATATTTGTATGCTTTTAAATATTCAGCAATTCTTGGATTTCTCGAAAAATGTGTATGGCGAATATTGCTAGCCTTAACAAGTCCCGGAAGCTTTCCCGGACTTTCTACTACAATACGATCATCAAACATTTTTACCTGTATTTCTGTCCCGGTTATACTGTAAGACCTATGTGTAACGGCATTTACAATAATTTCCTGACGCACAAATTTAGGATATTCTTCTTCCGTTACAAATAAACCATCACTTCCCAAGTATGTTTTCTCTTTTATCTGTGTATCTAAGTATGCAATACAATCCTGAATCATTTTGAGTATTGTTCCTTCAAACATAACATCCTTGATAACATTCATTTCTGTACCGACTTTTTCTTCTGTACCCTCGAAACGAATAAAGCGGATTCTTGCACGCGGGAAATAAAGCTGTGGATTCTTACCGAACAAAAGAATCGCTGCACCACTTATCATTTCTTTTCCATTCTTTATCTTAACAAAACCTTTATTCTCTTTTAAATATTCTAACGGCGTTTTGCTATAGCCTATTTTTTCAATATATGATTGCACCATTTCCATATCTATGTCATCAATAGATGCATCCTGTACGCTCTTATCCTCAAAATACCTTTCACCCTTATCATACATTAACTGTGTACGTTCCTCAAATGTAAGTTTTTTTGATTTATCCCCGACACGAATATAGGCTTCATCTGCTTGATTGGCATGCACAGCCATACTTGGTTCTATATGCATCACAATAATATGATTATCTCTACCTTTATCATCTATACAAGGAATTTTCTGAATTTCCACCGGAACAGATGGCTCACAAAAATCATATGGAGCCCGCAATAGTTCATTGACATTTTTTACATTATAATCTGTTCCGTCAATTCTTCTTGTTTTATCAGATATTCCAATGGCAATATCTCCGCCGTCGGCATTTGCGAAAGCTACAATTGTTATTGCCAATGCCTTTGCATCAATATCAGCAGACTTTCTGTCAAATACTTGTTTTTCTTCTTTAGAAACAATTTCTTCCAATGTCATGCATTCACCTTCTTTTCATTCTTCATCAATCGTCTCAATGCATTTGTTAACTCGGGCATTAATTAAAGCTATTTTTATGCGTGATGAACTGTATAGTAATGTTTTCCATCCAGAAAAACATAATTTGCACTAACACAGTAAGCGTTCATTTGACTCATCAACCAATGTGCCGGTAAATCAAATAACGCAATCAATTCATTCTCACGATAGCCATTCTCTATATCTTTTTTCGTTGGTGTCTTATGTAATTTAACTTCTGATTGAAAACCAATCTCCCAATCATCAAGATTAAAATCTTTTTGCCACAGTTCATGTTCTGTCAGCCCGGTTAACTCACAGAGTTCTTCTTCTGTTTCAAAAACTATAAGATTTAGCATTTCAATCTCTCTTTATAGCACACTCTCATGTGTATACTCTTAAAAATACAATGACTCCATTAGCTCATGTATCTCTTGTTGCTCAATCATTCTCTTCCATCTTCGTATATTTTCTTGTATATACTGTTTATGTTTAAGCAAATCAACGCCTGTAAAATAAGGTAGCAACGACTCATAAAATTTGACTCGTCCTTGCATACAAGGAACCATGCTCCCAGTCCCGCCCCAATGATTAGGTTCTAACGATAACTTAATAAAGATTTCATAATCTTTATTATGCTGAACAAACTTTGCTATAGCCTTTTCACGAATACCTATACCTAATTCCGACAACGCCTCAAACAAAGATATCATTTTCTTGTTATCATCATTATATCTCTCTACTGTTTGTAATACCCAGTCCTCTTTTCTTTCATTTCTTAAATCTTTTCCCTGCTCATGTACAAGCGAATTTTTAAATTCTTCTTTGACTCTCCACCTATAATTTTCATTCTTTTCTACGACAAAATCAAACAAGTAATCAAATATATTCATATAGTTATCCAATTCCCAGCATGCCGTAATTCTATCATGTTCATATAAATATGACCTATCTTCATTTTCATTAATATACTCTGCATACAGCTGAACCCAAGAATTATCAACACTTATAAAATACTTAATAAATTCACCATTATAATCTGTGTACGAATCTAATCTTATTGTACATAAATATGTTTCCTTCAACAATTCAATATCATCGGAAAATTTACACATTAACTCTTCCGGTTGCCACACATGGTCATTGAACAACCATTCAAGATACATTCGCACCATAAAATTACTATACTCTTGCTTTTTTTTAATAATCCTAGTAACTATACAATATATTTTCGGCTCAACTCCAATAAAGTTATCCAAAAATCTTAGATCTCTATATGTGGATGATTTAATTTCCTTATCTCCATCATCCTGAAAAAATTTAATCAACCTTTCTAACCACGAAGTATTAATTTCTTCTTTTGGCAATATTTCAAAAAACTCATATTGCCATCTGTTTTTTTGAGCAAATTCTTTGTTCCATATAAAGTTGTAAACATATTCGCTACCATATTGTGTTATTAAATTCTTTATAAGTGTATAAGGATGTAACTCAATACAACCTCCTTTTTCTACAAACACTCTTGCAAAATGACACAGTTTGTCTTTATCACTTGATAGTTCATCTACAAAGATTTCCAGACCGTGGCTTATTTCATATTTCTCTCGTTCTAACTCAAATGTGATTTGATTGACTTTATCTACAAGATTGACTATATTCTCTTCTGTCAAAGACTTAGCATACGTTCTAATTTCAAATTTCCGCTGTTCTTCTGCTTCTTCATAAGATAATTCCGTTTCCCCACGCTTGTCCGAAAATACATTATATATCTTCCACTCTTCACATTCAAAAAACACATTGAACTCATCTGCGGAATCAATGCCATAATGCTTCCATTTCTTTTTTAATTTTTTGCATAAAACACAATATCTTACCTTATTTTTTTCCCACAATTTATCAATCAACTTCACTATATATTCTTTATCAAATTCGAATACATCTTTATCCACTTCATCATACCAGCCCACAGCATACTCCTCCAAAATATTTCTAATATCTTTCTCCCAATATGCCTCTTTGCTAAGCAAAATTAGCTCTTTCCAAATGATACTACGATACTTCTTACACCCTTCAGTTAATATAATAGGTATAGTATACATTGTTATCGTCTTTCCCCTGCTAGATTCTGCCGGTCGGTACAACACCTTTAAAAAGTGTTTTGAAATTCCCATAAAGAGTTTTGTAATAATCGGACTATTTCTTTTATTCTTTACTCCTTCTACAATCATATTTACTGTAAAATAATCGTACCTATAGGCATTTTTATCAATGCTGTAATTTGTTTTTATACACTGCATAACTGTATCAATCGCTGATTGCTTCTTTTCTACATATTCACACATTAGTTCAACTGCCTCTGACAAAAGAGTACGATTGCAATAGCCAGAAAGCATTTCTATTATTACATCTTCTGTATAATATTTATCCTTTGAAAAATCTATTTCATCAATGTTGATTTTATCGGCATCGACCGTCTCTATTCTATCCTTTACAATCAACAAAACTTCCTCAGGTCTAAAGTCGTGAAAATATTTAACAAACTCATAAAATATTTCTCCGCCTTCTATTTTATATATATCCCACACTTTCTCTATCTCTAAAGACAGATAATCACGAACTTCTGACGAATTAAAAATGTTCCATAAAATACTTGTAGCCTTTACGATTCCATTCCTAAAACTTCTAAAGCCTATTTCTAATAATTCTGAATACGGCACAATTCGTTTTTTACAAAATACGTAATATAACATATAATTTCGCAGACATTGATCAGATATTGTTGCAACTTTATCAAGCTTAATTTCAACAAATTCATCCTCACATAAACGATATATCATTTTCAAAAACATTTCTTGATTTATATTCAATTTATCCAGCAAACTCTCAAGAGGCTTTATATCTGATAGATTGATTGTATGCAGTAATGAAATAACACCTGCTGCTAAGCACAAATCCCTATCTGTAGTAATTGCTGAACTTACCAAAAATTTAGCATAATAGTTCTCATATAACTGCGTTGCATCATTAATTGCAGACAATGATTGTTCTGCTTTTGCTAATCTACCAGCCATATACGCAATTCTCGGATTTCCTTCTGCAATCCGTATAATAGCATCCACATAATCTCCATTGCGAATTTCCATGTTAACATTCAAAAATTCTTTTATCTGTTCATCTGTAAATGGAACCACATTTAATATGTGAGGCTCCGTATATTGTCGAATTTGATTAACAACTGCAGCCGCTGTATAATCTCTCAATGTTGATATAATTTTTATATCATATCCCATATTCTCCATATTTATATATTCCAAAACATATTTTAATCCCACCAATTCATTGGCATCGTCAATCAAGAACAGATACTTTCCTGCTTTATCCATATAAGCAGCAACATCTTCTGATATTGACAAATCCATACTCTTAATGCAGAACACCTTATATCCGAATTTGTTTCCAAAATCTTTGGCTACCTCTAAAGATAATCTTGTCTTTCCTACACCTGCTTTCCCCACTACAACAACTACTTTTTTCTGCAGTAAAAATGACATCATCTGTTCATATTCATCTTTTCTAAATTGAAATTTAGTTGATAACGGTGCCATCATCTCGTTTGAATCATACCTATCAATAAAATCTCTTTGTTCCAGTATTTGATTTGTATCAATAGACACGCCCAGATGATCTTTGGCTAATGTTTTATATTTTCGATATATTTCATCTGCAATTCTATCTATACCATAAATATCAAATAGAATTCCTTTTTGAGCACATATATCTTTAAGTTTCTTATCTTCTCCCGCCGATAAATTTGATGATGTATGACAAAAAATTATTTCCTCAATATCTTTTTCTTGAATTCCTGTCTTTTCCGGATTTAGACATTTTTCTATATCATCTTTCGCCTTTTCGAATAAATTGTCTTTTTGCGTAGTATATGCAACAAAAATATATTTACCATTTTTGCTCCTAAAATACGTATCTGGATTTCCTTTTGTTGTCTTCATTGTCCCCGCCTGCATTCCATATGCATGAATCCCTTCATAACCTTTTCGCGCCAATAACGCATCACACAGTTCCTGAAATGCTCCCCCTTCAAGGACATTAATTTTTGCTTTTATGTCAGTTATTTTGGACATACAATACCTCCATATATGTTCCTATGCAAAATTAGACATGCCATTTTTCGTAAGTTCATTCAATAATTTCTTACATTCATCTTCTTCATTACTTATACAATTCAGCATTAATGCCTGTCCGTCGAAAACTCCAGCCTTATCATTTTACTACATTACACCCCCAGCAACGCAATAATACTTACAATGCAACTTACCAATGCTATAATACTTGCAGAATATGCATATATTTTATTGCTATCCGTTTCTTTTTCAAATTCCCCTGCGGCTAATATAAACATACTTCCCAAAGCCAACAGAATAAACGAAATTGCAATAGTATTCAAAATATCATTAGTAACTCTGCGAATAACTAAGGCTCCAAAACCAACCAAGCCAATTAACCACATCAATCCGCCAACAAATCGTAAAACACTTGAAACAAATAAAACCGGTATGCTATCGTAGATCCGATTGTTAATACTAAATCTTTTGTTAATTTTCCAAGGCCATAGAAATATATTTAAGCAAAACAGAATCTCTTCATACCATTTATACTTTCGTTTTTCCGACTTTTGTTGGTCATCTTTAGACTTTTCATCGTCAATTCGTTTTAGTGCTCTGTAATATGCTTCTGCATGCATCTCAATCATCTGCTCTTGAGACATAATGTTACTTTCGTTCTTAACAACCGGCAAATTTTGCTTTTTTATTTTCCTTCTACCCATAACTCCCCCTTATCATACTTCAATCAAATACTATGCCACTTCTTTATACCTCGTGTACACATATTCATAAATCTTCTGCCTATATGTAAAAATCGCATTATCTGAATAATTCTCTAGTAATTCTTCCCCAAGAATTCTACCAAATCAAAGTGTCAACCTCTGCTTTTGTTTCCTGCTTATCCGTCCAATGATCGAGTTCGGCAATCTTCGTCTTAACCTTATCCAACAAATGTACCGCAACCTTCTTAATAGCTTTATTCTTCCTGACCCATGCTATTAGCTAAATCCATAAACTCCATAAATGTCTTTTCAATATATTCCCTATCCTGTTCGCTATTATATTCTTCAATGATTTGCTGATAACGCTTATAATAGTCTACTCGCTTGAGATTTGTCTTCAGCATAGAATCAAGAGCTCTTGTATAAACTCATCTAAATCCATAATCATCAGATTTCTCTTGTATTATACTGTTAGATCCAAAAATCCGGACTTAGTCCTTAACATATTCCATAATATCTCCATAATTCACGTCAAGCGTCCTACAAATCTTTCCAAGCACACCTAATGTAACCTCTTCATCTCTACGAAGCTTTGTCATTGTATTTGGTGCAATTTCCGCCTGCTTTCTCAGGTCAGCCTTGCTCATTTTTCTGTCCACCAATAATTTCCATAATCTATTGTATGATACAGCCATAATGTGTCCTCCATCATCTTACAAAATACCAATTAACATTATAGCACTATCATTCTCCATCTTCAAGAAACATTCGCACAACCATGCGAAGAAAATAGAATAATTATTCCTATTCATTAATCCCCCCTAACACCATCCCTGCTTCTCCTTCAGTCCTTCGTCAAATACGCACTTTGGTACCCACAGTCCCATTCGTGCATCAAAGCCTGGGATTCTCCCCTGAAACCCATGTATATTTTATAGATACTCCAAAAGGTGGAGTACCTATGTTTTATCCAAAGGGTTTTAGAGATTCTTTCCTAATCAATACAGCATTCTGCCCAGGATATCCAAAATGCGTATCTGACAAAAGACACTTCTAAATTTATTTGTACCATTTTACAACATAAAAAATACCATTACGGCACATAGGAAAATCGACTGGATTTCTCCAGTCGACTCTACTCTTGTTTATCTTCCTATCACACACTCAAATCATCCAACGCATCCCGCCACCCCTGCATCCCCTCCCCGCTTAGCATCATCCTTACATACTCCACCATTCCTCGATAGCCATGGCATCCATCTTCCCTTGGGAATTGGAAATGGTCCGAAGACCACTCTCCCACTTCCTGCAATTCATATTGATTACACAGCTAGTATCATAATAAATTGAATTTACCATATTATTCTGCTCGTTGTAAAATCCTCTTACCACTGCACGACCATCCGCCAGACTTTCTGTATCACATTTCAGATGAATAAAGATGAGATGTATCACGCACATATCACAAACCCATTTTGAGTGAAATCTTAAAATGGGTTTCTTTTGCATTCGCTAATCTTCTTTAGACAAAAAAGAACCGCAACTCCTCATAAAATGAGGAATTGCGGCTTGTATTTAAGTTTCTATGATACGAAATCAAAGATTACTCAATGATTGAAGCAACACGGCCTGAACCTACTGTTCTACCACCCTCACGGATAGCGAAAGTAAGACCCTGCTCCATAGCGATTGGGTGGATGAGCTCGATTGTCATCTCAACGTTATCGCCAGGCATGCACATCTCTGTGCCGGCTGGTAACTCACAAACACCTGTAACGTCTGTTGTTCTGAAGTAGAACTGTGGACGATAGTTGTTGAAGAAAGGTGTATGACGTCCACCCTCTTCCTTTGTTAAAACGTAAACCTGAGCTGTAAACTTCTTATGGCAAGTTACAGTACCTGGCTTAGCGAGAACCTGTCCTCTCTGGATCTCTGTTCTCTGGATACCACGGAGAAGAGCACCGATGTTATCACCAGCCTGAGCCTCATCAAGAAGCTTACGGAACATCTCGATACCGGTAACAACTGTCTTCTTCTTATCCTCATGGATACCAACGATTTCAACTTCCTCATTAACATGAAGAACACCACGCTCAACTCTACCTGTAGCAACTGTACCACGGCCAGTGATTGTGAAGATATCCTCGATTGGCATAAGGAATGGCTTATCTGTAGCACGCTGTGGATCTGGGATATAGCTATCAACTGTATCCATAAGCTCCATAATCTTGTCGCCCCAAGGTCCCATTGGATCCTCGAGAGCCTTAAGAGCAGAACCCTTAATGATAGGACAACCTGTGAAGTCATACTCCTCAAGCTGCTCTGTGATCTCCATCTCAACTAATTCAAGAAGCTCCTCATCGTCTACCATATCACACTTGTTCATGAATACAACGATGTAAGGAACGCCTACCTGACGTGAAAGAAGGATGTGCTCCTTTGTCTGAGCCATAACACCGTCAGTAGCAGCAACTACAAGGATAGCGCCGTCCATCTGAGCAGCACCAGTGATCATGTTCTTTACATAGTCAGCATGGCCTGGGCAGTCAACGTGTGCATAATGTCTCTTCTCTGTCTGGTACTCAACGTGAGCTGTAGAAATTGTGATACCTCTTTCTCTCTCCTCTGGAGCCTTATCGATGTTCTCGAAATCTACCTTCTCGTTACCAGGAACTCTCTCAGCTAATACCTTAGTGATAGCAGCTGTTAAAGTTGTCTTACCGTGATCTACGTGTCCGATTGTACCAATGTTACAATGTGGCTTAGTTCTGTCAAATTTAGCCTTTGCCATTTTGAATGTCCTCCTTAAAAATGCTCCCTTATGGGAATAATCAGCTTTTTTTATTATATTTCATATTCGAAATATTTTCAACTCTTTTTTTCAAGTTCAGCCCAATAAATGGCGATTTACACCATTCATTGGGTTAAAACCTGTTATAAATATAATTTTTATCGCTAAAAATCAATTTATTTTATACAAAATCAGATTTAGCGGCTCATTTTACAGCGAATAGCTTCACTGCAAAATTCACTTTGCAGGCAAAGCATTACTGCATATATGATGTGATATTCCTCACTTCACTGCACTAATTTTATTCACTGCTAAATATTACTTAGCTGCGAAATATTACTTCGCATGAGCTGCAACAACCTTCTCCTGAACGTTCTTTGGAACCGGCTCATACTTCTCGAAGAACATGGAGTAGTTACCACGTCCCTGAGTGGATGAACGAAGCTCTGTTGAGTAACCGAACATCTCAGCAAGTGGTACCATAGCTGTTACCATCTTACCGCCGCCGATATCGTCCATGCTCTGGATCTGTCCACGCTTAGCGTTAAGGCTTCCGATTACATCTCCCATGTACTCCTCAGGCATAGTAACCTCAACCTTCATGATAGGCTCAAGAAGAACCGGGGCAGCCTTAGCCATAGCATCCTTGAATGCCATGGAACCGGCGATATGGAATGCCATCTCGGATGAATCGACTTCATGGTAGGAACCATCGTATACATCAGCCTCTACACCAAGTACAGGGAAGCCTGCAATGATACCGGCCTTAGTAGCCTCCTCGATACCTTCGCCAACGGCTGGGATGTACTCCTTAGGAATAGCACCACCGACAACGGAGGATGTGAACTTGAATGTCTCCTCACCGTTTGGATCCATTGGTCTGAAGTGAACCTTACAATGTCCGTACTGTCCACGACCACCGGACTGCTTAGCGTACTTAGAATCAACATCAACAGCCTTAGTGATTGTCTCCTTGTATGCAACCTGAGGTGCACCAACATTAGCCTCAACCTTAAACTCACGAAGAAGTCTGTCTACGATAATCTCAAGATGAAGCTCACCCATACCTGCGATGATGGTCTGTCCTGTTTCCTTATCTGTATGTGCTCTGAATGTAGGATCCTCTTCAGCAAGCTTTGCTAAAGCCTCACCCATCTTACCCTGAGCATCCTTTGTCTTAGGCTCGATAGCAAGCTCAATAACAGGCTCCGGGAACTCCATGGACTCGAGGATAACCGGATGCTGCTCGTCACAGATTGTATCACCTGTAGTTGTGAACTTAAGTCCAACTGCTGCTGCTATATCTCCGGAGTAAACCTTGTCAAGCTCCTGTCTCTTATTAGCGTGCATCTGAAGGATACGTCCAACACGCTCCTTCTTGTCCTTAGTTGCGTTAAGTACATAAGAACCTGAGTTCATTGTACCTGAATATACTCTGATGAATGCAAGCTTACCAACAAATGGGTCAGCCATGATCTTGAATGCAAGAGCTGCGAACGGCTCCTCATCAGATGACTTTCTCTCTACCTCGTTGCCGTCAAGGTCAACGCCCTTGATAGCAGGTACATCGAGTGGAGATGGCATATACTCGATAACAGCGTCAAGAAGCTTCTGAACGCCCTTGTTCTTGTAAGCTGAACCACAGCATACAGGAATAGCACGGCACTCACAGGTAGCCTTTCTTAATGCCTTCTTGAGTTCCTCAACAGATGGCTCTTCACCCTCAAGGTATGCCATCATGAGCTCATCATCAAGCTCGCAGATCTTCTCTACTAACTCTGTATGATAAAGCTCTGCATCCTCCTTCATGTTCTCAGGAATCTCGCCAACAGTTATGTTGTCACCCTTCTCATCATTGTAGATGTAGGACTTCATCTCAAAGAGATCGATGATACCCTTGAACTCGTCTTCCTTACCGATAGGTAACTGAAGAACGATTGCATTCTTCTTTAAACGATTCTTAATCTGGTCTACACATGCGTAGAAGTTAGCACCAAGTATATCCATCTTGTTGATGAATGCCATTCTTGGTACGTTGTATGTGTCAGCCTGACGCCATACGTTCTCGGACTGTGGCTCAACACCACCCTTAGCACAGAAAACGCCTACTGCACCATCAAGTACACGGAGAGAACGCTCAACTTCTACTGTGAAGTCTACGTGTCCCGGAGTATCGATGATGTTGATACGATGCTCTAACGCACCCGGCATTGGCTTAGTTTCCTTCTCTAAGGTCCAGTGACATGTTGTAGCTGCAGATGTGATCGTGATACCTCTCTCCTGCTCCTGTGCCATCCAGTCCATGGTAGCAGTACCTTCATGAGTATCACCAATCTTATAGTTAACACCGGTATAGTAAAGAATACGCTCTGTTGTTGTTGTCTTACCAGCATCAATATGAGCCATAATACCAATGTTTCTGGTTCTCTCTAATGGATATTCTCTTCCAGCCAAAGGTTTGTCCTCCTAATTAGAATCTGTAATGAGCAAAAGCCTTGTTTGCCTCTGCCATCTTGTGCATGTCTTCTTTTCTCTTAACAGCCGAACCTGTGTTGTTAGCTGCATCCATGATCTCACCGGCAAGTCTGTCTTCCATAGTCTTCTCGCCTCTCTTACGTGAGAACATTGTAAGCCAGCGAAGTCCAAGAGCCTGTCTTCTCTCCGGTCTTACCTCGATAGGTACCTGATATGTGGCACCACCGATACGTCTAGCCTTTACCTCAAGTAATGGCATAACGTTGTTCATAGCTTCCTCGAAAACCTCAAGCGCCGGCTTGCCTGTCTTCTCCTCAACCTGTGTAAATGCACCATACACAATCTTCTGGGCTACGCCCTTCTTGCCGTCTAACATGATGTTGTTGACAAGCTTAGTAACCACTTTATTGTTGTACAATGGATCTGCTAATACTTCTCTCTTCTGAGTATGTCCTTTACGTGGCACGATTCTTCCCTCCTTAAAAAAATTTAATTCATAGGTACTCACATTTGCATAAGCATTACCGCTCCTGAAGCATTTTTGCCTGTAAATGTTCGTATACAATATAAGTGTCCACAAACATTCCTATCTAAAACATTAAGATTAAATGTTCTTGCTCCAGAGCATCTATGCTTGTGTGTTACGTGCTGGCAATTATCTATTAATCCTGCAACCTACAGGTACAATATTCTAATCCCGCACTTATTCTGCAAATATTACTTATTTAGCGTCCTTAGGTCTCTTAGCACCGTACTTAGAACGAGCCTGTCTTCTCTTGGCTACGCCTGCGGTATCTAATGTACCTCTTACGATGTGATATCTTGTACCTGGAAGGTCCTTTACTCTACCACCTCTGATAAGAACTACGCTATGCTCCTGAAGATTGTGGCCTTCACCCGGAATGTAGCTTGTAACCTCGATTCCATTGGAAAGACGAACTCTGGCAATCTTTCTGAGAGCTGAGTTAGGCTTCTTAGGTGTAGCAGTCTTAACTGCTGTACAAACACCTCTCTTCTGTGGAGCCGCTGTGTCAATGCTCTTCTTCTGTAAAGAGTTGTAGCTCTTTAAGAGAGCAGGTGCAGTTGACTTCTTAACTGATGTCTGTCTACCTTTCTTAACTAACTGATTAAATGTAGGCATCTTATTTTCACCTCCTGATTAGAATAATGTAACTTTGGTTGCTTTCGTATCGAAAGTCTTAGAGCGCACAAAAAACACGCTGTTTTTCGCACGCTCTATTAGAATAGCAATTTTTTATTTTTTTGTCAATAGGTTTATTGCAAATTTTGCTGCAGCTTTAACACGTCTTTGCTTTATTGTATAATACATGTTATAACGTAAACCGGCCAATTGCATTCTTGAGTTCATCCGCTATCGCATTAAGCTCACTTGTATAGTTCACAATATCTTCCATAGTATTGTTCACCTGATCGACAGAAGCATTCACTTCCTCAGCCGCAGCTGCGGATTCCTCTGATACAGAAGCAATGCTTGTCATCTCACCTACAACAGCCTCCTTATTCTTCTCCATTCTCTCGTTAAGCTGTGCCACCTCGGACAATCCGTTTATAAGCTGATCTATTGAATTGGAAATTTCTTCAAAAAGCTTCTGGGTATCATTTATAGCATTCTGCTGTTCGGTAATAAGCTCATTGTTCTCCTTCATAGCCTGTTCAGCCTGTGTAGCTCCCTGAACAACCTCGTTGATAATTGCTTTTATCTCATCTGTTGATTTTCTCGACTGATCTGCAAGCTGTCTTATCTCATCTGCAACAACTGCGAAGCCTCTTCCGGCATCACCGGCTCTTGCTGCCTCGATACTTGCATTCAATGAAAGAAGATTCGTCTGGCTTGTGATATCGGCAATCACATCGGATATATAGTTAATCTTGTTTATGCTCTCCATAACTTCTTCCATAACCTGCATTGTGGTTCTGGACTTATCCATGGTAAGACCTGACTTATCAATAAGAAGGTTTACCATCTGCTTACCCTGTTCACTGAGCTTTCCTGTATTTCCCGACATCTCGTTTATGCTGTCCACATGCTGCTTGGTGTCATTAAGGCTTCCTGCAAGCTTCTCAACCTCATCCACCGCCTGCTGCGTGCTTCCTGCCTGATCGGTTGCACCAAGTGCAATATTATGTATGGCTTCCATAACCATATTGGTATTGTTCTTTGTCTCATCGGTGATTGTCGATATATTGCCGGCAACATCAACAATATTCTTGGACTTATTTTCCACATCACTTATAAGCTCAGATATATGTGAGGTCATTTCATTAAAGCTGCTCTCAAGCTGTCCGAATTCATCCCTGCGCTTCGTGGTTATCCTGTGTGTAAGGTCTCCATCTGCTACATTCTTAAGTGCAGACTGCACCTTCTTTACCTCCCTCGCCATGTTAATAGCGACAAAAAGTGCAATCAGGATTCCGATTATACTTCCGAGCAGTCCTGCACCGCTGACAACGCTTGTAATAGCCTTTATGCTGGCATTATTTTCATCCTCGCTCACAACTCCAAGCAGAGTCCAGCCTGTTATCTCATCGGAGAGCACCGATATATACCATTTATGTCCTGATATATTTTCAATATAGCTTGTCTGTCCATCGTCTGATGTCTTACCCCAGAAATCAAATCCGCTGACATCACCGCCTGTAATCGTGTCCTTATCATTTCCTATTATAATCTTTCCGTTTTTGTCTGCCACAAGAACATAACCTGTACTTAAAAGACCGATGTTCTGTACATAGCTCTCAAATGCGGAAAAAGCTACATCAAGACCTACCGCACCATAATTCTCTCCATCAATTTTAATCTCCTGTGCGATGGTTATAATCTGCTCGCCTGTCTGAGGGTCAGCATAAGGACCTGTGAAGGTCGCAAATACTCCCGCTCTCTTCTCGGAATTTATGCAATCCTTATACCACTGCTTCTGTGTGTTATCCACGCCCTCGGTAAATGTCTTTATTCCCTTTACCTTGCCCTCAACAGTTTCGAGATGCCCTTCCATATAATATCCCTTCGCCGTTGAATAATAGCAGCGCACCGGGCTGTCAACAACCTTAAGTGAAGCGATAAGCGAATCCTGTATGGCAGCCACATTGTCCTCGAATACACCTCTATCCTCGAGGTGCTTTACCTCATTTTTTCTGGTTACAAGATCAACCGGCTGGCTCATGGTTCTCATATAGGTCTGAAACCCCTTGAGTGTTTCGGTCACTGTCTGTGAGCTCGTAAGCTCTATGTTATCCTTCAGAACATTTTTCGTGGTCACTGTCACAAGTACGCCCGTCATAAGCGAAACGCAGAGAATTACCACAAGAAAATAAGCTATAAGTTTCGTTCTGATGCTTCTCACAAAAATTCCTCCTTTTCTTTTGCTCTTACATGTAAATATGTCTTTATTGTGTAAAGCAGACATTCGCAATCCGCTTTCGCTGCTTGCTCATGAACGCAGTCGCATCCCCTCACCCACCGCTTAGTGCTCTACACACTTGAAGCGGAGGATTGCTTATTCTGCGTTCAAATTAAATTAAAATCAAATAAAACGGGGGGCACCGGAAAAGATGTCCCCACTTTTATTTATAGCTATATCTACTCCTCTGAACCTAAGTTCTCGGTTACTACAACGTCATCATTATCCTCACCAAGTGAAATTTCACCATCTTCGGATACATTTAACTCTTCTACCGTATCTGTAGTGAGCTTAACCGAACGATATCTCTTCATACCTGTTCCTGCCGGAATCAGCTTACCAATGATAACGTTCTCCTTAAGACCGATAAGCGGATCAACCTTACCATTGATAGCTGCCTCTGTGAGAACCTTTGTTGTCTCCTGGAAGGAAGCTGCTGATAAGAATGAGTTGGTTGCAAGTGAAGACTTAGTGATACCAAGAAGTATCTGAGTAGCCGTTGGCGGCTCCTGACCTGCCTCTAAAAGCTTCTCACATGTCTCGTTGAACTCAAGTGTATCTGCTGTCATACCCGGAAGGTACTCTGAATCACCAGGTGTCTCAATACGAACCTTCTTTAACATCTGACGAACAATAACCTCAACGTGCTTATCATTGATATCAACACCCTGAAGACGATATACTCGCTGAACTTCACGGAGAATATAATCCTGAACTGCACGCACACCCTTGATCTTAAGGATATCATGTGGGTTAACACTACCTTCTGTCAGCTCATCACCTGCCTCAATGTACCTGCCATCCTCTATTTCAGGCTTAATTCTTGAATTAAACGGAATGAGATAGTTCTTAGCTTCACCCGTCTCATTATTGGTGATAATAACTTCTCTCTTCTTCTTCTCATCACGAATGCTTACCACACCGGCGCCCTCAGCAATGATTGCAAGTCCCTTTGGTTTACGAGCCTCGAAAAGCTCCTCAACTCTAGGAAGACCCTGTGTAATATCATCACCGGCAACACCACCACTGTGGAAGGTTCTCATGGTAAGCTGTGTACCAGGCTCACCGATTGACTGGGCAGCGATGATACCAACTGCCTCACCGACCTGAACTGCCTGACCTGTAGCCATGTTCGCACCATAACACTTAGCACAAATACCGGAATGTGATCTACATGTAAGAATTGTTCTAATCTTAACTCTGTCAACACCTGTCTTAACGATAGCGGAAGCTCTCTTAGGTGTAACCATGTGGTTAGCTGCAACAACAACCTCACCTGTCTTAGGATCTACAATGTCCTCTGCAAGGTATCTGCCTGTAATTCTGGACTTAAGGCTCTCAATCTCCTCCTTGCCATCCATGAATGCTTCAACATACATACCCGGAATCTCAGCCCTGTTCTCAGCACAATCCACTTCACGTACAATAAGCTCCTGTGATACGTCTACAAGACGTCTTGTAAGGTATCCTGAATCCGCTGTTCTAAGAGCGGTATCGGACATACCCTTTCTGGCACCGTGTGCAGAAATGAAGTACTCGAGTACATCAAGACCCTCACGGAAGTTAGACTTGATAGGAAGCTCAATGGTACGACCTGATGTATCCGCCATGAGTCCACGCATACCTGCTAACTGCTTAATCTGCTGATTAGAACCACGGGCTCCGGAATCAGCCATCATAAAGATGTTGTTGTATTTGTTAAGACCTGATAAAAGCGCATCTGTGAGTTCCTCATCCGTCTTTTTCCATGTCTCTACAACTTCCTTGTAACGCTCTTCCTCTGTGATAAGACCACGACGGAAGTTCTTCATAATCTTCTCAACTGTAGCCTCGGCATCTGCAAGCATCTGCTTCTTCTGTGCCGGCACGGTCATATCAGAAATTGATACGGTCATGGAAGCTCTTGTTGAGTACTTATAACCCATTGCCTTTATAGAGTCGAGAACCTCGGCTGTCTTAGTGGCTCCATGAGTATTGATAACCTTCTCAAGAATCTGCTTCAAGCCCTTCTTTCCTACATGGAAATCCACCTCAAGCTTGAGCTCGTTCTCAGGAATGCTTCTGTCTACAAATCCAAGATCCTGTGGAAGAATCTCATTGAATATGAAACGTCCGAGAGTGGACTCTACGATACCGCTCTTAACCGTTCCATCCGGCATCTGCTTCTCAACATATACCTTAATTCTTGAATGAAGTGTAAGAGCCTGATTCTCATAAGCGAGAATAGCCTCATTGACACTCTTGAACATCTTTCCTTCACCAAGAGCAGGTGTCTCATCTCCAACAGATGTACCTCTCTCCTGGGTAAGATAGTATATACCAAGTACCATATCCTGTGAAGGAACGGCAACAGGGCCACCATCTGAAGGCTTTAAGAGGTTGTTAGGTGAGAGAAGAAGGAATCTGCACTCAGCCTGAGCCTCAACCGAAAGCGGAAGATGTACAGCCATCTGGTCACCATCGAAGTCGGCATTGAACGCTGTACATACGAGTGGGTGAAGCTTAATAGCCTTACCTTCTACAAGGATTGGCTCGAATGCCTGAATACCAAGTCTGTGGAGTGTAGGCGCACGGTTAAGCATAACCGGGTGCTCCTTGATAACATCCTCAAGTACATCCCAGACCTCTGTCTCAAGCTTCTCTACCATCTTCTTGGCATTCTTTATATTATGTGCTGTTCCATTAGAAACAAGCTCCTTCATAACGAAAGGCTTGAAAAGCTCAATAGCCATCTCCTTTGGAAGACCACACTGATAAATCTTAAGCTCAGGTCCAACAACGATAACCGAACGTCCTGAATAGTCAACTCGCTTACCGAGAAGGTTCTGACGGAAACGTCCCTGCTTACCCTTTAACATATCTGATAATGACTTGAGTGCTCTGTTTCCAGGTCCTGTTACAGGACGTCCTCTTCTACCATTATCAATAAGGGAGTCAACAGCCTCCTGAAGCATTCTCTTCTCATTTCTTACAATGATATCAGGTGCTCCAAGCTCCATAAGTCTTGCAAGTCTGTTGTTACGGTTAATAATTCTTCTATATAAATCATTGAGGTCGGAGGTAGCAAATCTACCACCATCAAGCTGTACCATAGGACGAAGATCCGGCGGAATAACCGGAACAACATCCATAATCATCCATGAAGGTTTATTGCCTGATTCACGGAATGCCTCCACAACCTCAAGTCTCTTGACGATTCTGGCTCTCTTCTGTCCGGCTGCATCGACAAGCTCAGCCTTCAGTTCCTCAGAATCCTTCTCAAGATCTATTGCCTCAAGCAGTTCCTTGACTGCCTCCGCGCCCATACCGACACGGAAGGAGTCGCTTCCAAACTGCTCACATGCATCATTATATTCCTTTTCGGAAAGAACCTGCTTATATGATAAGGTGGTTGTTCCCGGGTCAAGTACTATATAAGATACGAAATAGAGAACCTTCTCAAGGATTCTCGGTGATAAATCAAGGATTAATCCCATACGGCTAGGGATACCCTTAAAGTACCAGATATGTGACACAGGAGCTGCAAGCTGAATGTGTCCCATACGCTCTCTACGAACGCTTGCCTTTGTAACCTCAACACCACAACGGTCACAGACAATACCCTTGTATCTTATCTTCTTATATTTTCCACAATGGCATTCCCAATCTTTCATTGGTCCAAAGATTCTCTCGCAGAATAAGCCATCGCGCTCAGGCTTAAGAGTTCTGTAGTTGATAGTCTCAGGCTTGGTTACCTCACCATGTGACCACTCAAGAATCTTCTCTGTAGACGCAAGTCCAATCTTGATTGAATCAAATGTTAACGGCTGATATGATTCATTATTCACTGTCTCTGGCATTTTAGGAACTCCCTTCTATTATTCTTCATCATCGGAGAAATCATCATCACTGCCAAAGTCTGAATCGTCAAAATCATCATCATCATTTTCTTCAACATTTGACATCTCTCCATCAACAAATTCCTGCTTCTGGTAGCCATGCTCGCCAAACTCGCCATCATCATACTTGAAATCCTTAAGCTCGTCATAGTTTGGTGTCTCATCGCCACCGATTATGCTCTCCTGAATGTTAACTTCCTCTCCGTTTTCGTCAAGAACCTTAACATCAAGCGCAAGTGATCTGAGCTCCTGTAATAATACCTTGAAGGATTCAGGAATACCCGGTTCAGGAATATTATCGCCTTTGATAATTGCTTCGTATGTCTTAACACGTCCTACAACATCATCAGACTTAACTGTAAGTATCTCCTGAAGAGTATATGATGCGCCATAAGCCTCGAGAGCCCAAACCTCCATCTCTCCGAAACGCTGTCCACCGAACTGTGCCTTACCACCAAGCGGCTGCTGTGTAACGAGTGAGTATGGACCGGTTGAACGTGCATGAATCTTATCGTCAACCAGATGGTGAAGCTTCAGGTAGTGCATGTGTCCGATTGTTACAGGGCTGTCAAAATACTCTCCTGTTCTACCATCTCTGAGTCTCACCTTACCATCTCTTGAAATAGGAACTCCCTTCCACTCTTTTCTGTGGTCAAGATGTTCACCAAGGTACTGCATAACGCCCTCGTTTACATCATCCTTATGCTTCTCCTTGAAATCTTCCCACTCCATATTTACATAATCGTTGGCAAGATCAAGTGTGTCCATGATTGCACGCTCGTCTGCACCCTCAAAAATAGGTGTCGATACATTAAATCCAAGAGCCTTGGCAGCAAGACTTAAGTGAATCTCAAGCACCTGTCCGATATTCATTCGTGAAGGCACGCCGAGTGGGTTCAGCACGATATCAAGCGGTCTGCCGTTTGGAAGGAATGGCATATCCTCTACAGGAAGAATTCTTGAAACGACACCCTTGTTACCATGACGGCCGGCCATCTTATCACCGACAGAAATCTTTCTCTTCTGTGCGATATAGATACGGACTGACTGATTTACACCAGGTGAAAGCTCATCGCCATTCTCTCTTGTAAATACCTTAGCATCAATAATAATACCATATTCTCCGTGAGGAACCTTGAGTGAGGTGTCTCTAACCTCCCTTGCCTTCTCACCGAAAATAGCACGAAGAAGTCTTTCCTCGGCTGTAAGCTCAGTCTCGCCCTTAGGAGTAACCTTACCTACAAGAATATCTCCGGCACGAACCTCGGCACCGATACGGATGATACCTCTGTCATCAAGATCCTTGAGTGCATCATCGCCGACACCCGGAACATCTCTTGTGATCTCCTCAGGTCCGAGCTTGGTATCTCTTGCCTCTGCCTCGTACTCCTCTATATGAATAGATGTATATACATCATCCATTACAAGACGCTCGCTAAGTAAAACGGCATCCTCGTAATTGTAACCTTCCCATGTCATGAAACCGATGAGAGGGTTCTTACCAAGAGCGATCTCACCATTGGAGGTTGAAGGACCATCAGCGATAACCTGACCCTTCTCAACAACATCGCCCTTTGTAACTATTGGCTTCTGATTGTAGCAGTTGCTCTGGTTGCTTCGTGCGAACTTAGTAAGACGATACTTGTCTATAGTTCCGTTCGCAAGCTTAATGTTGATTTCCCTTGATGTGGCAAGGTCAACAACACCTGCATTCTTAGCAACAACACACATACCTGAGTCTACAGCAGCCTTGTGCTCCATTCCTGTGCCGACAACCGGTGCCTCTGTTGTAAGAAGCGGAACCGCCTGACGCTGCATGTTGGATCCCATGAGGGCACGGTTAGCATCATCGTTCTCAAGGAAAGGAATCATGGATGTAGCAACTGAGAATACCATCTTAGGTGACACGTCCATAAGGTCAATCTTGCTCTTTGCAAACTCAGAGGTCTCTTCTCTGAAACGGCCTGATACAGAATTCTTGACGAAATGTCCCTCTTCATCAAGCTCGGCATTAGCCTGTGCAACATAGTAGTTATCTTCCTCATCTGCTGTGAGATAACGAACCTCATCTGTTACGACAGGATTCTTAGGATCTGTCTTGTCAACAACTCTGTACGGAGCCTCAACAAAACCATACTCATTGATTCTCGCATAAGCTGCAAGAGAGTTGATAAGTCCGATATTAGGACCCTCAGGGGTCTCAATAGGACACATTCTGCCATAATGAGTATAGTGAACATCTCGAACCTCGAATCCGGCACGGTCTCTTGAAAGACCACCAGGTCCTAACGCTGAGAGTCTTCTCTTATGGGTAATCTCAGAGAGTGGGTTATTCTGATCCATGAACTGTGAAAGCTGGGAGCTTCCGAAGAACTCCTTAACTGCCGCAGTAACAGGCTTAATATTTATAAGTGTCTGTGCAGTAACGCCATCAAGATCCTGTGTTGTCATTCTCTCTCTTACAACACGCTCCATTCTTGAAAGACCGATTCTGTACTGATTCTGTAAAAGCTCACCAACCGCACGAATACGTCTGTTGCCAAGGTGATCGATGTCATCCTTGTTTCCGACATGGTACTCAAGGTGCATATTATAGTTGATGGATGCCATAATATCTTCTATAGTAATATGCTTAGGAATGAGATCACCGATATTCTTGCGGATCGCAGCCTTGATATCATCAAGATTGCTGTTCTCAGCAAGTATCTGTGAGAGAACAGGATAAAATACGCTCTCGTTAACTCCAAGCTCCTTAGCCTCTTCCTCCGTTATATCAACATGCTTAGTAATATCAACCATCATGTTAGAGAGAACCTTAACTCTTCTCTCACCGCACTGAAGCCATACAAAAGGTACAGCAGCATTCTGAATATCAAGAGCCTGTTCCTTAGTAAGAACAGTTCCTGCTTCTGCAAGCACCTCACCTGTTGTTGTATCAACAACATCATCGGCAAGTGTCTGACCCGCAATACGATTGCGGAGATTAAGCTTCTTATTAAACTTGTAACGTCCCACCTTGGCAAGATCATATCTTCTTGGATCGAAGAACATGGCATTGATGAGACTCTCTGCACTGTCTACAGAAAGAGGCTCACCCGGTCTTATCTTCTTATATAACTCAAGAAGACCTGACTGGTAGTCATCACTTGTGTCCTTTGCAAGGCTCGCCATAATCTTAGGCTCCTCGCCGAAAAGGTCAATAATCTGGGCATTGGTTCCATAACCAAGTGCACGGATAAGCACTGTAACAGGAACCTTTCTAGTTCTATCTACACGCACGGAGAAAACGTCGTTAGCATCCGTTTCATACTCTAACCACGCACCTCTATTAGGAATAACTGTACATGAGAATAACTCTTTACCAACCTTATCATGTCCAATCTCATAATAGATACCAGGAGAACGCACTAACTGGCTAACGATAACTCGTTCAGCACCATTGATGACGAAAGTGCCTGTGGCTGTCATAATAGGCAGGTCACCCATGAAAATCTCATGCTCCTTGATTTCCTCTGTCTCCTTATTGTAAAGTCTTACCTTTACCTTAAGTGGCGCAGCATAAGTAGCATCTCTCTCCTTACACTCTTCTATTGAATACTTCACATCTTCCTCACACAATGCGAAGTCTACGAATTCCAGGCTCAAATGACCACTGTAATCCGCAATAGGAGAGATATCCGCGAAAGCTTCCTTAAGACCTTCCTTAAGAAACCACTTATATGAATCTTTCTGGATTTCAATAAGGTCTGGCATCTCAAGAACCTCATTCCGTCTTGAATAGCTCATACGAATACTTTTGCCATAATGCATCGGACGTAATCTGTTTTTTTCCATTGACGTTTCACCCCTTGCGTTGATTTAATATGGTTTTCCATAAATTTGCATTAATAGGGACTTTCACCCATAATGTAGCATTTTCCAGTGTAGCACCACTCTTTCAAGATGTCAAGCCCCTATTTGAATATTCTTTTGTAATTTTTTATATATTTTCTACAAATCAATATATTTAAGAGTATAAGAACAATTCTCAAATCCCGAACTGTGTGCTGAAAATGCAAAAAAAGGCTATGCGTCACCGCATAGCCTTTCAAATCCGATTGGGTAAAATTACTTAATAGTAACCTTTGCACCAGCCTCTTCAAGCTGCTTCTTAATAGCCTCAGCCTCTTCCTTGCTAACGCCCTCCTTAACTACCTTAGGAGCGGATGTAACAAGATCCTTAGCTTCCTTAAGACCTAAGCCTGTGATCTCACGAACAACCTTGATAACTGGAACGCCAGCGCCCTCTGTAAGCTCTACATCGAACTCTGTCTTCTCCTCAGCTGCTGCTGCACCAGCACCTGCTGCTGCAACTACAACGCCTGCTGCTGCAGATACGCCGAACTCTTCCTCACATGCCTTAACGAGATCGTTAAGCTCTAATACTGTTAAACCCTTGATTACTTCAATAATTTCCTGAGTTGTCATTTTATTTTCCTCCATTAAATATTTTGAATATTTTAATATTGTTTCACATGAACATTCATGCTTCATGCAGCCATCTACCTTATATACAGTAAACAGCCGGATTATTATTCATACCTAACTCTGAATGAATTAAGCCTCTGCGTTCTTCTCAGCAATCTGCTTAAGAACACGAGCAAAGTTGGTAACAGGGGACTGAATGCTTCCAAGGAACTTGGAAAGTAATTCGTCTCTTGATGGGATAGTAGCAATAACCTTGATACCATTCTCATCATAGTATGTGCCATCAACGACACCGCCCTTTAACTGAAGCTTGTCTGCTGTCTGCGCGAACTGGAATAAAACTCTTGCAGGAGCTGTAGCATCAGTCTTAGAGATAGCGATAGCTGTAGGACCCTCAAGGCTCTTAGAAAGCTCCTCAAAAGGAGTATCCTTAACTGCTATGTTGATAAGAGTGTTCTTATACACCTTATAAGTAACACCAGCTTCTCTTAACTGCTTACGGAGCTGTGTATCCTGCTCAACTGTAAGTCCACGATAGTCAACAACAACTGCTGCTACTGCGCCATCAAGAGCTGCGCTGATCTCATCAACGATTGGCTTCTTAATCTCTACTTTTGCCATGATTTCTTCCTCCTATTATATTTTTCTTTGCCATATATAATATAAGAAAAAAGCCCCCCGTAGCCGGAGAGCACACATAAGTCTGATACTTATATTATCCCTCGGCAGGTGTACTTAGCCTTATATCCGTCCGGATACCTGCTGTCTACGGCAAAATCCCTCATTCGTTATATATGCTATAAGAAAGAGAGCCGATTTCCATTCGTAAAAACAGAAATCTGTATATTACATTCCGTCCGGAAGTCCCGAACGGAATGCATTATATCATTAATATATATCCGGTGTCAACCGTTTTTTCATAAAACAGAAATACTTACCGAACCAAAAAAGAATTAACCAACGTACTTAGATGTGTTAACCTTTACACCAGGACCCATTGTGGAAGCAAGTGTAATGTTCTTTAAGTATGTTCCCTTTAATGATGAAGGCTTAGCCTTAACGATTGCATCCATGATAGCCTGGAAGTTGTCTGCTAACTGCTCTTCTGTGAAAGAAACCTTTCCAACTGGAACATGTACAATGTTAGTCTTGTCAAGTCTGTACTCAATCTTACCAGCCTTGATCTCGTTGATAGCCTTTGTTACATCCATAGTAACTGTACCAGCCTTAGGGTTTGGCATTAAGCCCTTAGGTCCAAGTACACGACCAAGACGACCAACAACGCCCATCATATCAGGTGTAGCAACAACTACGTCGAACTCAAACCAGCCATCGTTCTGGATCTTTGGAATAAGCTCCTCGCCGCCTACATAATCAGCTCCTGCTGCCTCAGCCTCATTAGCCTTGTCACCCTTAGCGAAAACTAAGACTCTTACAGTCTTACCTGTTCCGTGAGGAAGGACTACAGCACCACGGATCTGCTGCTCAGCGTGACGTCCGTCACAACCTGTTCTGATATGCGCTTCAACTGTCTCGTCAAACTTTGCAGTTGCTGCCTTCTTAACTAAAGCTACTGCTTCAGCCGTATCGTAAGCCATTGTACGATCGATTAACTTGGCAGCTTCTGTATATTTCTTACCTTTTTTCATTATCAATAACCTCCTAGTGGTATTTGCGGGGAAATCCCTCCCACGTCTTGTGCTCGGCTCCGTGCCGAAATTGATTCAAATTAATCCTCTACAACGATACCCATGCTTCTTGCAGTACCAGCGATCATGCTTGTAGCTGCTTCAACGGATGCTGCGTTGAGATCCGGCATCTTAAGCTCAGCAATCTTCTGAACCTCAGATCTCTTAATTGTTGCGACCTTAGTCTTGTTAGGAACACCTGATGCAGACTTAAGATTACAAGCCTTCTTAAGAAGAACTGCTGCTGGAGGAGTCTTTGTTACGAAGCTGAAGCTTCTGTCAGCGTAAACAGTGATAACAACAGGAATAACCATTCCATCCTGATCTGCTGTTCTTGCGTTGAACTCCTTTGTGAACTGCATGATGTTAACACCATGCTGACCAAGTGCAGGACCAACTGGTGGAGCCGGTGTTGCTTTGCCGCCTGGAATCTGTAATTTGATATAACCTTCTACTTTCTTTGCCATTTTGGCACCTCCTAAATAATGTGGTAATTGCGGGGAAATCCCTCCCACTTCCGCATGCCGTGTATATATTATGTACAATGCATGACGGACGCATCAAAAAATTGTTACATTTTCTTAATTTCTGTGAAACTTAACTCAACCGGTGTTTCACGACCGAACATGTCGACGTTGATTGTAACGCTGCGCTTGCCTGCGTTGACGCTCTTAATCATGCCGACTGTCTTATCCCAGACGCCGCTCGTCACGATGATGCTGTCGCCAACCTTGTACTCTGAATCTGCTGCAAGGATGACATCGCCCATGCCTAACGCCTTAATCTCGGACTCTGACAAAGGAACAGGCTTAGATCCCGGTCCGACAAAGCCGGTAACGCCTCTGGTGTTACGGACAACATACCAGGTATCATCATTCATAATCATGTTCACAAGCACATAACCAGGGAACATCTTGCGCTGAACCTGCTTGGTAACGCCGTTCTTAACCTCCTGAACGTCTTCCATTGGTACCAGAACCTCAAGAATCTGATCCTGAAGATGTCTGTTTTCAATTGTCTTTTCAATGTTAGCCTTAACCTTATTCTCATATCCTGAGTAGGTATGGGCTACATACCAATTTGCCTCTGACATTCCTAATCCACCTTTTCCTTACTTTACTAAGAACCCTAAACCGAAACGAAACACAATATCAATAACGGTTATCAGCACACCTAAAATAACTGAGATAATCACAACCGCACCGGTCTGTTTACCGACGGTCTCCGGGGTCGGCCATGAGATAGTCTTGAACTGTCCCTTAAGGCCTTTGAACCAGCTTGTCTTCTTGGCAGCCGGCTTCTTACTCTTCTTTTCAGAATCGCCCATAATTACCTCCAATTACTTTGTTTCCTTGTGTAATGTGTGTGACTTACAGAACTTACAATACTTCTTTGTCTCCATTCTGTCCGGATGTGTCTTCTTGTCCTTAGTCATGTTGTAATTACGCTGCTTGCACTCTGTACATGCCAATGTTATCTTTACACGCACAACTTCCACCTCCAATTAGTTTCTTTTAATAATTAGTGTTTTTAAGGCATAAAAAAAAAGCCTTAGCTCTTCCATAGCTAGTTTAGAATATCATAGGGCACATTGTAAGTCAAGCTTTTTTTTAATATTTTTATTGTACTTCTTCCTATTATATGTTATATTTACCTTAATCAGATTGTGAAATTTATGTGAACTTATATTCATCATGGCTGCAAACGGATTTTCAGTCACTATATATAATTACGCCACACGGAGGTGACACTTTTGATTAACAGTGTATATGATTATTATATAAGTACATACGGAAACAGAACGATATCACGCCATGACTCCCACAAGAAGAGTGAGCTGCGCGATATATACAACAACATTGTAAAGATTAACAGAGCTTCTCCATTATATAAGGTAGATATGTCTGAGAGTTCCCAGAAGCTCGCCATCGACATCAAGGAAGCTGCGCGTGCGCTTACCGATACCCTGAGCGACATTACCGACATCTCAGACGACACTGCTCCTATAGGAATTACCGCTGTATCCGACAATCCTGCTCTGGTTACGGTCAGCTATTCAGGAAGCAGCATGCCGGACGACAGTGAACTCACCTTCGATGTCAAGCAGCTTGCCTCACCACAGGTCAACATAGGTGAGTATGTATCCTCCGGAGCCAAGATTCTCTTTCCGGGGACTTACTCTTTTAATATTGAGAACAATGACAGCACATACTCACTCGAATTTACCGTCAAGGACGATGACAATAACGGCACTATTTTAGGCAAGCTCGCCAAGTCCATATCACACTCCGGTATAGGTCTTGATGCAGACGTTATCCAGAACCAGTATGCACAGAAGGCACTCAGGATTACTTCACAGACAACAGGAAGCCACAAGGGCTCCCCTACACAGTTCAGAATAACCGAGGGAAACACTAATCATTTAACCGGTACAGTCAAGCTGTATGGCCTTGATAATATTGATAGTTATCCATCCAATGCCGTATTTGACCTCAATGGCAAGTCAACGATATCCGAAAACAATTCATTTCTCGTTGACGGCTGTTATGAAGTTACACTTCGCGGAACCTCCGCAGAATATGGTGAGGGCAAGGTTACCGCAATGAAGGACGGCAGTGTCCTGCTTGATGAATACAACAAGCTCGCCGATAACTACAATCGTTTTCTCGAGTTATCCAACAGCAAGGATACACATGAACTGCGTATGCTCCGCTCAACCGTCACCTCCACGGTCAAGCGCTATCGCCAAACCTTAGAGAGCAACGGCTTTACGGTAAACGATAACAATACCTTGTCCGTTGATTCCGATTCACTGACAGCCTCAGCTAAATCGGGTTCCATTTTTGACAATCTCAATAACCTCAGTACCTTCAAGGATGCCTTGAGAAAAAGAATCAATAACATTGAGATTAACCCTATGGAGTATATAAATAAGAAGGTAGTTGCATATAAGAATCCACACAAGCTTATTTCCTCCACCTACTCCACATCAATCTACACAGGCATGATGTTTGACCGGTCGCTGTAAGGCAGACCGGTCTTTTTTATTAAGGACGGCTTTGGGGATATAGTTTGGGACGATACCATTCCGATACTGCCCAAAAGAAATTGTTATTCAATTATGTAGTAATTGCCTCTTCAATTGCTCTGAGCCTGACATCATAATTATGCAGCTCACGCACCTTTTTCTGCCCATTCAAAGCAATCCGCTTTCTCTCATCCTCATGCGAAAGGTAATAGCCCACCTTTTTCACAAGGTCCGCCTCATCCTCGAACCATACAAGCTCCTCACCGTTCTTAAAATACATCACAAGCTCCGGCTGGAAGTTGGTAATGCAGAACCCGCCCGCCGCAAGTATATCCCACACTCTCAGAGGAATCCCGCTCCTGATATTTCTTATCGTAAAATTCAGATTAATCCTGCTGTTGTAAAACACCACCGGCGATTCATCCCAGTACCGCACCGGCCCCATATTATGCGCCAGCACAAAATCCGCATTCTCATCATCTGTGAATACGCTGACATCGTACCTCTTTGACAGTGCTCCCAGAAGCTTATACCTCTCCAACTGTGCAATCTTAAAGCCAAGCACCGTAGTCGAAAAAATCAGCGAAATATCAGAAAAAGAGCGCTCACTCTTCTCTATCCTGAAACGCCTGCTAAGCTCATCAATTATCTCCGCCGTAAGCATTCCGTCTATGTAATTCTCACCGTATATCTCCATCTGAAGCTTCATGAGAGCGTCAAAATACCCTCGCACATAGTCCGGAAGCATATCCTTAATCTCGTCATAGGAGTTTTTGCGGTACATGCTGCCGATGAATGAGACATCGTATAGATAATCCGAGCTGGTTTCATCCGAATGGCAATGTCCGGGATTTATTTCATTACCTTTATTCTGGTCTGAGCAGAAGCTTCTGTCTGACTCTCTGTACGCTTTCTGCCCTCCGCGTTCTCTCTGCTCTCCGCGTTCTCTCTGCCCTCCGCGTTCTCTCTGCTCTCTGTTTTCCCTCTGCTCCCTCTGCTCCCTCTGTTCTTTGCACTCTCTGTCAACAACTCCATAGTATATGCTGTTGTTTATTATATCATATTGATGCCCCAGCGCCTCATCCGCCCTCTCCACGGCAGCCGCAAGCGGAAGATAGAACACATTCGCCCCACGCTCCTTGAATTCCATATAGCAGAACTTATCAAATATAAATATGTAGTTACATTTGTTAAAGATTGACTGATGATACATCGTGGATAGTGGGCTGTCGCACGTCCAGCATATATACTTGATGCCTGTTTCCGAAAATTGTTCACATATATCGGAGATAATCGGAAAATAATTCACAGAAAACACAGCGTCATACACATTGCCCAGCTTTTCCGCTGTGCCGCGCTCATTACATTCATGCTCCCTTGCCTCCGGCACATTACTGCAGGCTGTATTCTCCTCCCCATTAAACAGCTTGTCTATAAATCTGCCGGTAAAATTCTCATCCACCTCGAAATTGCCCAGCTCCAGCTCAAACGTGTCTACCGTATGCCCCCGGCGTCTGAGTGCCGATATAATGTCTGCCTGATTGTATGCCTTCCAGCAGTAAAAAAGTATTCTCATAGTTCCACCATAATCTTCACGTAATCCTCTGTCCTGTTATACATTATCCCGAAGCCCTTGCAGAGCTCCTGCATATCATCCAATGCTCATCTGCCACAATCCATATATCAGCTATATACCTGCTAATACCCCGCTACTCGAAATCTATTTCCTCATTAACTTTCTGGTGTATATCTATTCTGTTCTGGATGTCTATTGTATTTACAAGCCATCCATTAAAGTTACAGTTTTTTATAAACTCGTCAATTCTGTTTACGCCATACATCTCCTTGACTGTGACAACAACTCCAAATCTCAGTCCAATACCATCTTTAGGTTCAAGCCTGTTATTTGTCTTTATTTCCATTCCCCAATTTTTGTTTTTATATGCCTTCTTTGGAATGCGTCTGTCCCTTACCTTTTCTGAAATATATTTAACATTGTCCCATTTTCTGAAGCGTTCCCTTGCCTCCCCCTCAAGTATGTAACTTCCGGCTTCACCAATATCATCACACTGGTTCTGCTTATCTTCATTTATTTCATTCAACTTACCATTATCCTTAATTCGACCAAAATGAAGATTCAGCTCTGTGTTGGTATAATCTACACCCTGGGCTCTATCGCATAATGGAAAATAACACATTGTTGCTCTGGCGAAATACGGATAAGCGTCACCCTTTAGAGGAATAGGAAAATGATAATTATAGGTATTCCATTTTTCACTTACATCCGTCACTAAAAATTTTATTTCATCTTCAGGTGTCTGAATAATATCCGTAATCTTTATCGGAACAATTCCGTGTCCGTATAACGCTACTTCCTCCGGAGTTGGCGCATCATTCCATCCTCTGGCTGCATCAATAATCAGAGCCTTGGCAACCTCCCTATTCAATCCCAATATATTAATCAAATATGCCAATTTTCTTGCTATCCAAGGCGCCGCAAAGGAAGTTCCTGCAACCAATGTAACACCCAATGGTTCACATACCTGAATATATTGTTCCTCACTTCCTCCATAGTAGCTTACATCCGGCTTTGCAAAAAAAGATAAAGCCAAACCCTTGCGTGAATACTTTGTAGATAAACCGCTCTTTGTCACTGAATTTACAACCATACTATTAATCGAATCTGCGGGAGAGCCTATTTTTTCTATATCTGCGCGTGATTTGTTTGTTCCCGCTACAACAAATATTACATCGTTCTCATACTGCAGCTGATCCAGCACAGCGGCTTCTGCCGAAATAAAATTATCATTTATTTCCTGATTGCTTCCTAGCGAAATGTTCCATACCTTTATATCTTTATTTCCCTCTATAATTCTTTTTATAAGCTTTATGATAGTAAATGATGAAAACTGTGCTCCTGCTGCAACTCCAAAATGACGCACCCTGAATCTGCCGCATCCGTCATCCAACCACGGATTCAGTTTAGGACCATCTACTATTATTGAAGACACTGCTGTTCCATGGCGATAATCATTCTGTCCTTTAGGAATATTGTTATCTACCATGTCATGGTATTCTACCCATTCTGAAAAATATACTCTTGTATCAAACAAAGTGTCGATAACCCCTATTGTCGGTTCAATTCCCGGAGATGGAATCAAGGAAATATCTCTCTCATATTCTTCTATAAAATCATCCGGTGATAAATCTGATATATTTTCTGTTGCCATTGCAACAAGATATGGCACCCTATCATACAATAAGTTCATCTGATTTTCGTCAAGAAAAACCGTTCGATTATCAAGTATTCTGGAAGACAGTACATCAATACCTATCTTACTAAAAACCGACTTAATGTCTACCCCGGTATCATATAACGTAATAATGCTATCTTTATTATAATTATGTGCTGTCTCAACGTCGAAGTCATCTATATATGAAACATCTGCAACAATCTGTCTGAACAATGTTTTATTTAACGAAAACTGCTCATACTTTATTCTGTCAAAAAATAACTTTTGCTCAAATAAATCCTTAGAAATTCCTTCTGCAAAATATGTTGAGAAAACTCTGCATGTATTTTCCAAGAGCACAATACTTTTTTCAAGATCCTTTTCCTCCAGAAAATAAGTAATTATGTGCTTTGTCTTTTCATGGTTAAATTTCGCCCCGACAATTGCATAATTAGACTGTTCGCCTTTTAATAGTCCTGATACCCTGTTAGATTTTGCAACAATTTTATTGTAATGAACACTTATCAATACTCCGGAAAACGGTCTATCTTCATTCATCCAGAAATCTCTTAACAATAAAAGCTTTGCCCGAAGCTTCATAATATGCTCTCCGGTGACAACAACCTTGCTATTCATCGCCACCCCACCGCCATTTCCATGTTTAGGCTCCTGAACAAAGCGCTTTCCCTTCAGTTCAAGAACATTATTCATCCGATAAATCCTCCTTATTCAGTTTTCTGGATACACTGCTCTTTGACTCCCCCTTCAGCTTTTCAATTTCACGTACTGTAAATCCCTGTTCATACAAAGTGGAAATGCCCGTGCCATCAATATTCCCGACAAGATAGTTATACAATCTCCTCAAATAATCATATTCCGAATTAACATCACTAAACGCCAGCGATGTTTTAATAATATTTTTAAGTTCCCCCGGGTATGGCAAATCAGGACACAAAGAAAGTATTTTTCTGAACAATCTTGTGTCCTTGGAAATATTCTTGAAATTCTTTGAAAAGGAAGCAAAATAGTACTCTGCCACCTCAATTAAATCCTCTTTCTTATATCTATCAAAATTGATAACCGCATCAAATCTTCTAATTAATGCTTTATCAAAATTAGAAAAAAGATTAGTCGTAGCTATAATTACAATTTCTTTATTCAAATCCGTTAGTCTATCTAACTCGCGCAGAATTGTTGATGTCGCTCTTCCCATCTCACGTACATCATTTGAACTGACTCTATCCAATGCTATCGCATCTATCTCATCAAACAAAACAACAACCTTGTTTGAATATGGCAGACAGTTTATTTCATTGAATACAGCCGCAATATTTTTATTAGTCTGCCCCAATTTACTATCAATTAAATTTTCAAAGTCAACGCAGTACAATGTTCTGTCTAACAGTCTTGCCACCTGCTTTGCCGCCTCCGTCTTTCCGCTTCCCGGCAATCCTTCAAACAGAAACTTATTAATGCCCACATTATGATTTACCGCATTGATTATTCCCTTAACATCCTCCGAAATATCCGTCGGCAGATACAGCGGTGCCACCCCTCTGGTATCAACCTGTTTAAGAAACTCACTCTCATAATCGCTTCCCTGCGGAGTATATAAGTTTGATTCTGCAATAAGTCCCATAATGTATTCTGCCAACTGCTCATCCCCAATACTGTCAAAGTACCTTGCAATACCTATCGCTTCATTCCGAAAGCCATTTTCATTCTTTTCAACGTGATATTTTATCAGGTTTAATACACTTTGTTTTTTCATGGCTGCACCTCCTGCTTTATAGAGATAGAATACAATCATCTGGGACAAAAGTCAAGTTTTTGGGACATTTTTAATCATGTATTGTAACCATGCTTCCCTCAGCAAGCTTGACTCCCACACTCTCGGACCGGCTAATAACATAGCCTGCCTCTCCTCTGTCGCTGTACTGCTCACTCACATTTGCCACCAAGCCATTGTCGGACAATGCCTTCTCCGCTGTTGCAGAAATACTCATGTCCCATTTTGTTATTGTGGGAAGTAATAATTTGTGATACATTTATAATAGTTATATAAATTGTTGTCGAGAAAAATATTTATTTGGGGAAGGGGAGCGGGATATGGGAAAGACTATTATAACATGTAAAAATGTAGGAATAGGAAAACAGAACTATGCAGCACTAAGGGAGAATGAATGTTTTTATGTCGACAAGATCGGTTTTATAAAGGAATGACAGGCATTACGCGAGCCTCGAAAGAGTCAATGTTCTCGTAGCTCAATAACCCTAATGTTGTCACAACAACATCGGAAGAATACAGCACAAGCTTCGGATTCACAGAAGATGAGCTGTATGTGTTCTCTGCATACTCCATACCTGCCATACAGGAATTGTATTTTCATTACATTGTAATCACACAACAATATACTCTTGTGTGGTATACTCTCCCGGCTTATCAGTTGTCCTGTTAAGTTAATGGATTCTCAAGCATAGACCCCTGAATATCTGCCGTGAAATGATAACTCACACGCAATCTAGAAATAAGAAATATAGATTTTCCATGAAATATGCTTTGTATAAAGATTAGCATAATCGCCGCGATATGTCAATATCCTCTTTGATACAAACTTTTCTGGAACAAAAACAAAATACTTGCGAAAATATATTGTATATGATGCTCTCATGCAAAAGGAAATCCGCCATCCCATACACCCGGGAAATGGCGGATTAAGTTCAACAGTATTTAGCAAATATTTATATTTTATTAAGTTGTTGGGACACAGGGATCTGACCCCTCTGTCCCAAGTTCATCTCTTCTTACTTTACAAACTCCCTTGCTTTCTTCTCCGTAAGGGAAAACTTCTTCATAATTTTCTCTATAATAACCTCACTCGGGGTACCCATCTCTCTCAGCACTTCAACAAGACCTGTGATTCCACGCTCCATTCCCTTTTCCAATCCAAGCTCCATCCCACGCTCCATTCCACGCTCTATTCCACGCTCTTCAACAACATCACTCAAGTTACACATACCGTTAATCCTCCCTTCCAGCTCCGTCGTCATCTTCATATCATACTTATCTTCCAGCTTATGTTTCTTCACATCGCTGTCCTCAGACGACAGCACATCCTCAAGCATCGCAATCAGCTTGTTCTTAGATTCTGCTGCATTATTATTGTTCCTTATGCGTATGACCATGCCGCACATCTTATCAAGCTTCGGAAAGCCGCAAGGCTTACCGAATAACGTATCTGCCTTAAGTGAAATCCTGCTGATTGAATCCGAGATCCTGTCTGCGTCCATACATATCCAGATGCTATAGACCTTCTTAATGTTATCGTACTCGCTCTTTGCAAAATTAATGCCCTTCTGTGAGGATATCAGTCTTGCAAGATAAAAAACAATGCGATTCTCTAAGTGATAGCCAAGCCTGCTGTGTGACATGCTGCGTTGTGCTTCTACATTTATTATGATTTCGAGCTCCATCGTCGCAGCCGCAAGCACAAAACGGATGTCATAGGTTATATAGTCTTCATTAGGTATCGCATCCTCCGTCCGGATGCTCTCAACCTTATCCATGTTGGTGAGTCCCGGCTCTACAGGAACGACTCCGACCCTGATACTGCTCCGGTCAATGCAATCCATTATCTCCTGTATGCTTAAACTCTCCACCTCTATTACCGTATGCTTCACAATCCGTGAAAGAACCTGTATGTCAGCCAGCAGCTCCTTCACATTCTTATCGTACCTCGCCTTCAGCGAATCAATCGCCTCTATGGCATTTCCTAAATGTGTTCGTATTTTCATCCTCTTCTCCGTTATTATATACCCGGAAATGAGAGTACACAACCACATTCAGTCCGTACCAGTCAGGCTTATTAAAATTCCATATATTACCTTCTGTTCCTCTCCAGTGCATGCCATCCCCTCATCTCCATGTTCTTAAGTTACCTTCCACAGAAGCATTACACCTCTGCAGAAACAAGACATCCCCCAATATCTTTTATAATAACTATATCATCAATGATAATGCAGTTCAATACAGCACATGTTTATATTTATTTCAATCAGCTTTTAAGCTTTCTCTTTTTTTGACAGAGCAACCACACATGCTTTCTCTGGGACACCGGGACCTGACCCCTCTGTCCCAAACAGAAAGTCTTATATTACACATCAGATTTTTCATTTAGCTGCTCTAATATTTCTGTTCTTTTTTCACCTGTAATCTCCAATATGTCAAGTGCCTGCTCCGCAGTAAGCTTCATATTCTGCATGAGCTTTCTCACTGCATTGGTGCTTCCTTTCGCTTCTCCTCTTGCCTCTCCACGCGCTTCGCCCCTTGCTTCTCCTATTTTTTCTCTCTTGTCACCATACTTTTCAACTGCCTCACACACTGTCTCACGTCCCTTCTTAGTATCTTTATAATGCTTCACGCTGTCCGCCAGCTCACTGTACTTCATCTTTTCCGGGTCTGTCTGGTGAAAATCCTGCATAAGCTGACCAATCTCATCATCACCCTTATAGTTTCCATTCACGTACACAATATGGGAACCATCTTCAAACGGCTTACCCGTCTCCCACACATAGCGGTCTATGTGATATAGTGGAAAACCTTTTCTGAACTTATCATGCTTATATATAAATATGACATAGGAGTCCTTAAGCTCCCTGAATCGTTGCCCTTCCTTCAGCATCCTCGAATCCACGACACTGCTGTGATATCTCGCCCGCCTTACATGTGCTCCTTCGGCATTGCCCTGAACCTCTATGTCAATCTCTGTTCCGTTCCTGTCAAGCGCCTTGACATCAAGCGTTATGGTTCTCCCTCCAACCTCATGCCCCTTCAGCTCGACCTGTCCATCGGCACTGATAACCTTCAACTTCCTTCCAAGTATTATCCTCAGCAGCAGCTCGGTCGCCGCGATATTCTTGTCAAATACGCGGCTCATAAGGTCATCGTCAAACAATGTCATCCTGTCTATGAGCTTGTTGATAAGCTGTCTGTCCTGTGAGGGAACTGCTTCTGTGCTTTCCGTATTTTTTGTATTTTCTGAGCTGTCTGTGTTCTCTGCATACTCCATACCTGCCATTCCAGCCGAATTTTCGGTATTGACTGCATTTTCTATACTGCATGCAACTTCTGAATTACCTATGTCTCTTACATTTTCCGTATTTCCTACGTTCTCTGTCATTCTTCTCCTTCCGGATACTATACCTTCTATAATGCTGAAACAGTATAATAGAACTGCACCGTATCAATATGTGCGGACAGACCATATACAGGAATTGTATTTTCATTACATTGTAATCACACAACAATATACTCTTGTGTGGTATACTCTCCCGGCTTATCAGTTGTCCTGTTAAGTTAATGGATTCTCAAGCATAGACCCCTGAATATCTGCCGTGAAATGATAACTCACACGCAATCTAGAAATAAGAAATATAGATTTTCCATGAAATATGCTTTGTATAAAGATTAGCATAATCGCCGCGATATGTCAATATCCTCTTTGATACAAACCTTTCTGGAACAAAAACAAAATACTTACAAAAATATATTGTATATGATACTCTCGCAAAAAAGGAAATCCGCCATCCCATACACCCGGGAAATGGCGGATTAAGTCCAACAGTATTTAGCAAGTATTATATTTTATCAAGCTTTTGGGACACCGGGACCTGACCCCTCTGTCCCAAACAGAAAGTCTTATATTACACATCAGATTTTTCATTTAGCTGCTCTAATATTTCTGTTCTTTTTTCACCTGTAATCTCCAATATGTCAAGTGCCTGCTCCGCAGTAAGCTTCATATTCTGCATGAGCTTTCTCACTGCATTGGTGCTTCCTTTCGCTTCGCCCCTTGCTTCTCCTATTTTTTCTCTCTTGTCACCATACTTTTCAACT